>Ga0207420_1000081_pt1 | contig 208512 bp, 168 predicted proteins | sample ThiBio_inoc_biof_FD_183941 | JGI IMG/M metagenome (GOLD analysis project Ga0207420, IMG submission 183941) | Wastewater bioreactor microbial communities from Cape Town, South Africa - Thiocy_inoc_biof (SPAdes) | ecosystem: Engineered > Bioremediation > Thiocyanate > Unclassified | place: South...
TTTGGTTGCCAAGTATAAGTATATGCGCCAGTTCCGCCTGTGGCGCTAAAAGTTGCTGAGCCGCTGTTGGCACTTGCGCAAGTTGCATCTTGTTTGCTTTGTACGCTCACGCTAATGCTTGGGCAAGCTGCACAAGGAGCTACTGCTGCAATATTTGAGATTACAATTTTTGTTCCTGCATTATCTTCCACTTTAATAGAGTCTTTTCCGGTGGGCGGGGTAGCAGTTGCGCCTGTTGCATACTGCACCCATTGTGCAGGAGATGCACAAGATGTAATGGGTGTGATGCCAGATAAGCATTGCCCAAACATCCATGAACCTCCGCAAGCAGTGCATTGTGCTTGTGTTGTAATAGGTGTAGAGGCAGCAGCTTGCCAATATGACCATTTGAAAACAGGTGTTCCTCCGCTCACAGTTAAATCGCCATTTGTTTCTTTACAAACAGAAATTGCGGGACAACTATTTACTGAAATGCTTGTGGTGTAAGAACTTCCACAAGAAAGTGTAAATGTTATGGTATGTGTTCCAACGCCTGCAATTGAAGGATTAAAAGTGCCGAGCGAAGCATTGGTAATTCCTGGACCGCTCCAAGTTCCGGTAATATTTGGACTGCAAGAAGTTCCTGTTCCAGTTGTGGCAATTAAGTTTGTTGCTGGGTCTGAAATACAAAACGGACCAGACTTTGCAATGTCTGCATAACAGCAAGTATTTGGCACAATGCTCACATCATCAATAAAATAGTATGCAAAATTATTTGGGAAATTTGGGTTGCCTGTATTTTGAATTGTGGTATTTGAATTGCCATAAAAGTTACCGATTGTAAAGAATTGTTCACCCCCTGCAGCTGTATAATCCCATTGCAAACGAACCCAATTTTCGCTGGTGTCAGTGATGGCACTACAGCCGTAATTTAATTGTGGTGTTACATTTATGATTGCGCCTTGTGTACAAGCATCGCGCATATAGCGTGTGTTTGAAAAATATACACCAATATTATTAGTTGCATACGGCATAAAATCAGCTAAGCTTATATACATTGAAACACAGTATTTCTGCCCTGCAACCAAGGGCGAAGAAGTACGACCTTGAATATATTCTCTGTAAGTACTTGAAATTAATTCATAAGTAATTAAACCAACATAGCGTGTGCCGGTGTGTGCATATTGAAAACCAAGAGCGCCCATACCGCCACCAGGAGATTTGGTAAATGCAATATTGCATGGCGCAAATAAATCGGGAGAAGAGCAACTATCGCCTGCGGCATTTGAGTTGGCATTATCCCAATCGGGTCCTAAATCTGCTCTGAAACCTTCTCCGCCAAAGTTAGCACAATTGCTATTGGTGTTTTCAAAACTTGGATTTACCACAAGGTTTTGTGCTTGTAGTTGTAGTGCTGCCAATAACGCAAGCGCTAAAATTGAGTAGTACTTAATCATGCTAAAGTATGTTCCTTAACTGTTTTGTTAATCGAAGATGGAAAAAAGAATGATTTCGTTGTGTTTATTTGATGCATTGTGTGTTGATATGAAAAAGCCCCAAAGAATTTAATCTTTAGGGCTAAACTAAAAGCAAACAAATTATTTGATGTGAATTTATGAATTGGATTTTACTGTTTTTGTAACAGTAGTTACTACTTTTTCTACATTTATTTCAGAGCCTTCTTCTTGGCTTACTAATTGCCCATTGGGCTTAAATATGCTAATGATATTGGAGTGTGAAAAATCTATTGGCGAAATTCTTTTGTACTTCATAGAAAGTACGTTTGCAAATTCTTGTGTTGCGTCTTTATTTGAAGTTAAGAAAACCCATTGCGGAGCATCCATTTTGTTGATTTTTGCAAATTCTGCTAATCGGGTTGGAGTATCTGTTTCAGGGTCAATGGAAACCAACACAAGCGAAACTTTTTCTATATCTTTTCGGTCTATTTTCTCTTCAATAGTTTTCATTTTGGCAACTAAAATTGGGCATGCAGTTTTGCAAGAAGTATAAATCATTACAACCACTAAAGTTTTGCCTTGTAAATTTTTCAGTTGTAGAGTTTCTCCTTTTTGGTTCTGCCATTCAGTAGATAAATTAAATATGGAATTAGATGGGAGTGTCTCCGACTGTTTAGATTTTTCTTTACAAGAAGCCAACATCAATAATGCAATAAGAAGATAATTATAGTATTTCATAATTCATTATTTTGGTGAACTGTTATGGTATCTTTAGCACATCTAAAACCTAAATTGGCAATAGTGTAATTTGCTTTAAGAGAAGTTCGTAGTGCAAAGCGCATAAAGGCAGCATAGTTTAAATTGTCGGAAGTGGTTGTGGCACTACCTGCACAGAATAAACCCTTGTCATCATATTCACCCACTCGCGAATCTCCGGTGCTTAATATAGAATTAAAATCATCTGTCCATTCCCAAATTAAGTCGAACATATTGTAAACTTTCCAATAGTTTGGAGTGCTTTCTTTTACGGAATTAAACTGCCTATCTTTTTGAGAATATAAGCCAATAATTTGATTGGAATACTCCGGTTTTTTTCGGGCGTTAAAAGTATCGGTATCTGCCATTGCTACGAACTCCCATTCATCTAAAGTTGGAAGTCTTTTTCCTACACTTTGCGAATATGCTTTAGCTGCAAACCATGAAACAAAGCATACGGGAGCATCAAGCTTTGCACCTTTCGGAAGTGTTGTGTCATCAATCCAATCGCGTAAATAAGTTGTGTCTGCATAAATTTCTTTCACATTAGATTTTTGCCACTGTGGATTAGCTTTTACAAAGGCTAAAAACTCTTGATTTGTAACTGGATTTTCATCTAACAAAAACGGATGTATGGTAATTTCTATTGAGTCTGTTAAGAAAAATGGCTCGTATTTTCCTCCGGGAATATAAACCATTTTGGTAGTAGTAGGAACCGGATGTAATGTATTAGAAAAAGTATTTTGCAGCATAGGTTTTTCGCTTGTTGTGCGCACTTGCTTTTGGCAAGAAAACAACAGTAGCATTCCCATAATTGCTGCAAAATACTTATACATTTTTATTGTTCTTTAGAGCTTAATAATAGTTTAGTGGTCGGTTAATTTCTCTGCACTAAATACTTTCGGATTAGCGTCTCCGGTAACTTTCAGTTTTCCAATTGCGCCTTTGTTGAAAGCTCTTGAAAGTGAGTGATCCACTAAAACATATTCACCCGGAACATCTACTTTAAATTCAACGATGGCAGCACCACCGGCAGGAATCATAGTTGTTTGAATGTTATGAGAAATAGTGCTTCCACCTTCTAAGTAAACGTTATCGAAAATTTCACCAATTACATGGAAAGAAGAAGTAAGGTTTGGACCGCCATTTCCTACAAATAAACGAACAGTTTCTCCCACTTTTGCTTCAATCATGTTTTTGCCTAAAAGTGAACCTTTTTTACCGTTGAATAAAACGTAATCTGGGTGTTCTGCAACAGCCTTGTCATTATCAAATTCCAATAAGCCCTTTTTAATTGTAGATGCTTTGGTATAGAAGTCGCCTTGCATAATGTAGTATTCTCTATCTACTTTAGGCAATCCACCTTCCGGTTCAACCAAAATTAAGCCATACATACCATTGCCAATGTGCATTGGTACCGGAGGAGCAGCACAGTGGTAAACATACAAACCCGGATTTATCGCTTTGAAATTAAATGACGCTTCTTTTCCAGGAGCAGCTGTTGTAGCTGCAGCACCGCCCCCAGGTCCTGTTACAGCGTGTAGATCAATATTGTGAGGCAATACGCTATTAGCAGCATTTTTTAAATTCAGTGTTACTTCATCACCTACTCTTAAACGAATAAAACTGCCCGGTACGGTGTTATTAAAAGTCCAAAAGGTATATGGAATTGTATCAGCAATTATACCTTCCATTTCGGTTGTTTCTAAATTTACAATAAACTTTTTGGCACCTCTTGTTCCTACCGGTGCTGGCACATTGGGTGCGCCTGTAACTTCTGCAACTTCAGGGTTGCCTTCTGCTACAATATCAACAGCGGGTTTAGAGTTGTTGTTTTGGTTTTGGTTGCATGCCGAAAGCGCAATCATCATTGTAGCCGAAGCGCAAAGCATTAAGTGTTTAGTTTTCATGTTAATTGTATTTTAAAGTTTAAAAATTAAAATTTTGTTTTAAATAATGTAGGATTGATGTTTAAAGATAGCCACACCCACTGTTGATAAATATTCGCGGTTAATGTATTTTTTAGTAAATTTAGAGTAGGAGTGGAGAGGTAAAATGAATAACCACCGCTTATATTGATGAATTTGTATATGTTGTATGATGCTGTTAAGTCTAATTCTTGTCCTAAATTGTGATTGTGATTTTTAATGTTATCGGCAATTGAATTTGGAGTTAAAAACTGGTGGATGGCTAAATTTACAGTAAGCCCTTTTTTCCATTTGTAGTTCAATTTTAAGTAGCTATCAGAGAGCCCAACATTGCCATGTGCATTGCCTGCATAGTAGTAATCCATAAAGCCGTAAAACTTGTGTCCTGTAGCGAAGTATGGAGTGAAAATCATATTTTGTTTTGATGCGCTTCCGAAGTTGTTTCCGCTCACTAAATCGCTTCCAATTCCTAATTCCCAACTTGGTGTGATGATGTAGCCTGCATAAACTGCGGCCATATAACCTTGTCCATCTAAGCCTTTTAAATTTTTACCTCTTTGGTAGTAGCCAGATAAATTACCTACGAATTTTTCGCCTTTATGTGTGTAGTTAAGGCCAAAAGTTTGGGAAAAATAAGTGCGGGTGTCTTTGTCTGTTTTGGTGTAATTTTGAAAACCTAAATTGGTAGCAAGTACGGTAATTTTATCCTTTTTGCTTACTGGAAAAGCGGCCCAAACTGTTTGCATCCATTTGTAAGGAAGCGCATCGGTTGGAGCAAAAAAGTTTCCTGCTGCATTACTTAAATTATTCCCATAAACTTCTTTGTAGTTTTGGTTGAAAGCAAAGAAACTTTTTACTTCAAAATTGTTTTTACTAAAGTTTATTGATACCGCATCGTGAACTCTTCCGCCTTGCGCCCAATCTAATTCACCGAAGAAACGCTCATCGTCTAATGAAATTATTTGCCTGCCAATTTTAAAGTTCCAAGAAGGTGACGCATTCAATAATGCCCAAGCTTCAAAAATGGCAAACTTACTACCGTTGTTCTCTGCTCCCTGCACCATATTTGCCTGCCCCCAAACACTTACATTTTGTGGTGAAAACCGAAGCGACAAAATATTCTTGTAACTGTAGTCGAAATTTATTCTCAGGCGTTCACTTATTAAAGCTGCAGGTTTTTCGCCTCTGTTTAATGGACGAAATGCTCCGTATCTAAATTCGGCTCTGGGTCTAAACTGACCAGAAAGTGAGAAAGTATTGTGTTTGGTTTGTGTTGTGTCTTGTGCAAAATTTGAGATTGAAATTCCCAAACTAAACACTAAAACGAGCAGTAATCTAAAAAGATTTGGTATGTAATTTATAGCACTCATTGTATGTTCTTTTGTTTTCGTATGGCAAAAGAATATCTTGCATAAATCACTTCTAATGATTTAAAATATGCAGTATTATGACTTATGTCATTTTTTGTATGGTGTTGCGATCATAAATTAAAAGGTTGCCAATAGTTAATTGCTTATTGTTTCACCAACTGCCTTCTGTAGCTATTGTTTTTATCGCGCAGCTCAATAATGTATGAACCGGTAGAAAGCTCATCGGTTCTAATTAAAGTATGCTGCAAACCAATAGAATTACTTTTTAGAATTTGATGTTTTATTCTTCTGCCCGAAGCATCAAAAATATTGCATTCTAATTCGGTTTGTTTGTAATTGTAATACTGCAATACCAAGCCGTCCACAAAAGGATTTGGATAAATTCCAAGCATGGCAAAATCATCATCATTCGTTTTAATTGAAGAAACGCCAACGTAAATTATTAATCGCACAGTATCGCAGTTTGTTGGAGAATTGCTGTTGCATGCAATGGCGTAAACAGTATCAACGCCTGTATAGCCATTTGGTGCGTAGTAATTAAAACAAGTATCACTTTGCACTTGTATCAGTGCGTTGGTTTTTTTAATAATGTTTACGTTGTTAAAAGGTTGGTTTACTTCATCAAAAGAATAGCAAATAGGAATTGCTGTTCCGCCACTTCCCGAAAAGGTAAAAGTTTGAGTGCTAAATTCCGGTACTATATTTAATTGAACTTCTATAGTGTCGCAGTTTTGAACATTACAGTTATCACAGCCTGTTGCTACAAAAACAGTTTGCCCCGTAGCGCTTGAGGTATAGCTAAAGCAGGTATCATTTATGAAATTTAAGTTGCCAATGTTAGGCTGAACAATAACTTGAGAAGAAGCAACGCCTGATTCTAAATCGTTGTATTGAATACAATAAATTATGGTGTCGTTTTGTTTCACCGAAATGGTAGCTACGTCTTTCACCACAGGCAAACCTACTCTAAAAATATAGAGAACTGTATCGCAAACGGTAGCTTGGCTGTTTTCGCAACCGATTAAATAAACTTCTTCGTAGCCACAGAAAGTTGAAAGTGGTGTGTAGCTGATACAGCTATCGTTGCTAATTGATACAGACCCGGTATAAGCGCCTTCGTAGGATACTGCAACATTGGTGCTAAACAAATCGTCAAATCCTTTGCAATTGCTGTAAACCTGCCCGCTGGTAAGTGAAACATTTACAGTGTCGGCTTTTGTAACAGCGGTTACCTGTAATAATACTGGAATAGTATCACATTCAGTTGGGTTGGCGGTTTGGCAAACTAAAGTAAGCACTGTGTCGTAGCCGCTGTAGTTGTGTATTGGCGTGTATAAAACATCTTTATTATTTACTGCCACAGCAGTTCCATAAACAGGGTTTTCAATTATTTGCAAGCCAATTGCAGGACAGGCCGGAGCATTTGGAATTACGGCAATAGAAAGTGGATTGTTTTGTGCTGTAGTTACATGTATTTCTCTTTCAACCTTTGCAAATGGCACAAAATTATTAGGAAATAGCGATGGAATAGGTGCAGATACCTTTGGTGCAGCAACTTGTGCGTTTGCTTTGCGCAAAAAACTTTCAGTTCCGTTTACATACCAACTTTCGCCACTTGTTTCGGTGTTTGAAATTTTATCAACCGCCAAGAAACGATAGTCAGCTTGTACTTTATTCTTCTTCACATCTAAAGTATAATAACCATGATCTACCAAATTAATATATTTCATGTGTGGGTTAAATGATTTAATCAAATTAACACCAATTGAAAATGGCATACTCTTAGAAGTAACGCTTGTGCCAACAAACTCAACGCCCACAGAGCCTGCTCCAGATGAAGAATTGTAGTTAGACCCGGGAATATCGTTTGCCCACGAAGTATGAATATCGCCCGTAAGCACAACCACATTTTTAATATTGTTATTCACAATGTGGTTTTCAACTCTTTTGCGTTCAATTTCGTAACCGTCCCATTGGTCATCGTTTAAAATTGCCCCAAAAGCCTTAAATGGTGCAAACATTACTTGGTTACCAATTACTTTCCATTTAGCGCTAGTATCGCTAAGTTGTTGCAGCATCCAATTCATTTGGTAAGGTCCAAGTAAATGATGGGTTGTATCATTTGCTTTGCTGCCATCTTGTTCAGAACGGTCGTAAATCCTTGAATCCAACATTACCAAGTTCATTAATTTCCCCCATTTAAAATTTCTGAAAATTCTAAAAGTATCTGCAAGATCTGGTCTTCTAATCGGTATCCATTCATAATAAGCATTCACACTATTGTTTTTTCTTACATACCACGAGCCTTCGTTTGATTGGTGGTTGTTTGCTCCGCCTTTCCATGAGTTATCTGCAAATTCGTGATCGTCCCACACGTTTATGAATGGAAACATTTGGTGGCAGCGCTTGAGTTGATTATCTAATTTGTAAAGTGAATGGCGAACGCGATAATCGCTTTCCGTAATAATTTCATTTGTTGGTTCATAAGTTCTGCCTGCAATATTTGAAGAATATTGCCCTACACCATATTCGTAAATATAATCACCAACATGCACTACTGCGTCCACTTCATTTCTATCGGCAATATTTTGGTACGCATTAAAAAAGCCATGCTCCCAACTGGCACAACTTACTACCGCAAAACGTACACTATCATTATCGCTGGTTGGCAAAGGTGCAGTTCTTGTTCTTCCGGTAATAGAGTTTTTTCCATTGTTTTGAAACATATAATAATACCAAGTGTTTGGTTGTAGCCCACACACATCAACTTTTACGGTATAGTCGTTTTCCGGCAAAGCTTGCGTATAGCCAAAATTTACCACGTTTGTAAAATTAGTATCTGTTGCCATTTGCCAATACACATCTAAATTTCCGCTCACGCCCGTATCTGGCGTGCAGCGAGTCCAAATTATAACTTTTTCGTGCGTTGGATCGCCACTTGCCACTCCGTGATAAAACGGCTCGAAAGCAGGTGTTAAAGTAAGTCTAGCTTGTGAAAAACTTAGTTGAGTAAATGCTGCTACGGAAAATATAATAAATATAGAGAGGCGAAAAAAACGAAGCATAATATAAATTGTTTCAATCGTACAAATGTAATGTATAAAATGTGTAATGCCGCTAATAATTCTTTAAAACATTTGGTTAAAAATATACTTTCGCACGCTTATGTTTCAGGAATTTATTTCAGGTGTTTCACAGCTTGTAGCTGAAAAAAAAAGAAGTGTGATAGTTACACACCGCCAGCCCGATGGCGATGCAATGGGTTCTTCTCTTGCTTGGTGGGCTTTTTTGAAAAGTGAAGGTTGCGAAGCGCATTTTATTTCACCAACAGAAATTACGAGGAACTTAGATTGGCTTCCATTTTTTTCTGAAGCAATTTCTTTTGAACAAAAAGAAGGTAAAAAGAAAGCTACAGAAATTTTAGCACAAGCAGAAGTTATTTACTGTTTAGACTTTAATGCAATTTCTCGCTTAGAAGAACTTGGAACCTTAATTGCCAATAGCAGTGCTGCTAAAGTGATGATTGACCATCACCGCGAACCCGAAAGTTTTGCGGCATTTACTTTTAGCGATATTCGATTTGCGGCTACTTGCGAAATGGTGTTTGACGTAATTGAAAAGTTAAGTAAAACCGATAAGATAAGCAAAGAAATTGCAACGCTTCTTTATGCCGGAATGTGCACAGATACAGGCTTTTTTCAGTTTAATAATACTTCGCCAAATGTGTTGCGCGTGGCCAGTATTTTATTGGAAAAAGGTGCGCAACCGGATTACATAAGCGAAATGGTGAATAATATTTTCCATGAACGCAGACTTAACTTTTTCGGTTTTTGCTTAGATAAAAAATTGAAACTCACCTGCGGAGGAAAAGTGGCTTATATAATGGCAAGTGCTAAAGAAATTAAACGTTTTCATTTACAAAATGGTGATAGCGAAGGTTTGGTTAATTATCCTTTTAAAATAAAAGGCGTGGAAATGACTGCCTATTTTAGTGAAGAAGGGGAGAAAGTGAAGGTTTCTTTTAGAAGCAGAGGCAATACCTTAGATATGAATCAATTCGCCAGAATTTTTTTTGAAGGCGGAGGACATTTTAATGCTTCGGGAGGCAAAAGTTTTCTTTCTGTAGAGGAAACAGAAGCTAAATTTTTAGAAGCGTTAGAAACTTTATTTCCCAAACAATAAACTTTTACGATAATTGACAGTTGAAAAACACCAAAATGAATAACAATTTAATTATGAAAACAACCAACTTTGCAATGGCGCTTTTTGCCGGGCTTTTTGCAGCCTGCAACGCAAATGGCAGTAACAAAACTGAAACCGCTTCTTTAAGCGAAGCAATGAATCAACCAACAGAACAACAACAAAAAATGAGTCAAGAAAACCTAAAATGGAAAGAAACGCCAGGCTTGTATGCCGAATTTCAAACTTCTAAAGGCACAATTGTGTGCGAATTAGATTACAAAAAAGTACCAATGACCGTTGGTAACTTCGTAGCTTTAGCCGAAGGCAAAATGAAAAACAGCGCAAAGAAAGAAGGTGTTCCTTTTTACGATGGGCTGGTTTTTCACCGCGTAATTGCGAACTTTATGATTCAAGGTGGCGACCCACAAGGCACAGGAATGGGCGGGCCCGGCTACCAATTTGCTGATGAGTTCGATCCATCGCTTCGCCACACCGGTCCCGGAATTTTATCTATGGCAAACGCAGGACCTGGAACTAACGGCTCTCAGTTTTTTATTACACACAAAGAAACGCCTTGGTTAGATGGAAAACACAGCGTGTTTGGTCATGTAGTTGAAGGACAAAAAGTGGTTGATGCCATTGCACAAGGCGATAAAATTGAAAAACTTTCGATAGTGCGTGTTGGCGATGAGGCTCAAAAATTTGATGGGTTGAAAGCCTTTGCTGATGCTCAAGCTAATGCAATAAAAAAGCAAGAAGATGCTAAGAAAGCTGCTCGTGCTTCGTTTGAGCAATTAGTGAAAGAAAAATATCCTAAGGCGAAAAGCACCGCTTCCGGTTTATATTACATTATCGAAAAGCAAGGAACAGGAGAGCAAGCAGTTGCTGGCAAAACTGTAGAAGTTCACTACACCGGAACTTTAGCTGATGGCACAAAATTTGACTCTTCTTTAGATAGAGGTCAGCCGTTTTCTTTCCAATTAGGCAAAGGAATGGTAATTCGCGGTTGGGACGAAGGCATTGCGCTTTTAAAAGTTGGCAGCAAAGCTAAATTTATTATCCCTTCAGATTTAGGCTATGGCGAAAGAGGTTTCCCTGGCGCAATACCACAAAACGCAACATTAGTTTTTGATGTTGAATTATTAGGTGTGAAATAACAAACAAGATATTTCTTTAAAGAAGGGAAGATTGAAATTCAGTCTTTCCTTTTTTTTTTGCTCATGTTTGGGCATTGAAAAAGCAATACACAAAAGGTACTGACCTAAAAGAATAAAATAATGGATTGATGAACTTAGTTCTGGTTAAGCAATAGCTTCCATTTTGCTACTTAATTGAAGATTTAATTATAGACATCAAATAAAAAAGGAATAATACTATAAGAAGCGCAACGCAGCCCCAAAACGTTTCCGAATTATTATCTTTCTTTTTGTATTGAATTCTCTTGCAAGAAATACAAGTGTTGCCTATCACCATAAATTTTTTACAATACTAATACCGATTTGATATCCGTAATAGACCAATAAAATTGTTCTAAACGGCTATCACATCGGCATTATACAATATATTATTGGACTAATTTATAAATCAATTTAGTATAACATGTTGCACTAAGCCATCTACATTATCTGGATCCGTATTTCTTTATGCAACTCTGGTTGTGCAACTATTTCGTTTGATAAAAACTCTACACTACAGTTAATGCAATACACTTTTAAAACATTGCTTCGCATACTTCCTCCCACAAAGTTCCAAGAAGTTAGAGCCGATCATTTATTTCCTAAAAAGTGCAAAGCCTTCTTTGTCTGCTATAATTTTAACGGAGCCACAACGAGGATATATTAGTTTCCGTTCTGGGTTAAACTATGGTTTTAAAATTAAATGGAATTAAATGAAAGTCTTTTTTATCTGAAACCTATAGAACAGTCAAACTGAAACAATAAAAAAAGCCGCTTGAAATTACTCTCAAGCGGCTTTTAAATATTTACTAAAGTTCTTTAGCGTTGAATTGCTAACTGTTTAGTGTATGTAGAACCTTCAACTTTTACGCGAACGCTGTACAAACCTGCAGCGAAGTCTTTCAAATCTAAGTGAATTACTTCATGCTTAGCAGAAGCTGCTTTTTGTTCTAAAACTATTCTACCAAATGCGTCAAATACTTCAACACTAATTGGTTTCTCGTTTTCTAACTCAACTAAAAGTGTTGCATCGCCCGCAGTTGGGTTTGGATACAAGCTAATTTTACGAACGCCTGAATAAGCACCTTCAATACCACTGATAAAGTTGATAGTATCAGTAAGTACAAAAGTACAGTTGTTAGCATCTGTAATGGTTACGGTGTAAGTTCCGGCAGCAGCAGTAATGTTTTGAGATACTGCAGCATTGCTCCAAACGTATTGGTAAATTGGGCTTCCTCCGTTTACTGTTAATGTAATTGAACCATTGGTAGAACCAACTTGGTCAGTTGAAACTGAAGTAGCAGATAATGCACTTGCAGGTTGGTTTAAAGTGTCATATAATGTAACCGCACAGCCGTTTGCATCGGTTACGGTAACACTATGAACTCCGGCAGTTAAACTTGTTACAGAAGCTGTTCCTGCACCATTATCCCATAAGTAAGAATAGCCAGGAGTACCGTCTTGTGCATTTACAGTAGAACCACCGGTTGCACCACCAAAACATTTCACATCGGTAGAACCCGAAATGGTTGCAGTTAATGCAGTTGCAGGTTCAGTAATGCTATAACTTGCTGAATTTCCAACACAACCATCAGCACTTGTAATTGTTGCTTGGTATTGACCAACAGTTAAGTTTGCTAATAATGAATCTGTTTGCCCTGAGTTCCACTGGAACACAAAAGGAGCAGTTCCGCTTGCCATCACAATAGCAATTGATCCGGTAGAGTCTCCTTTACATTTTACAGAGTCTATTACAACGTTTGCAATATCAGGTACTGCAGATACAGTAACAGTATCATTAAAGCTATAGCAACCGGTTAAAGTATAAGTAATTATGAATGGACCGCCTACGCCAGCAATGCTAGGATTAAATTCATTGTTAGGAGTTATTCCTGCACCTGTAAATACTCCGCCCGGAGTTGTTGGATATAATGTTTCAGCGCCTGCATCTTCACAGTAAACCGGTTGTAAACCTACAAAACTTGGATCTTTGGCAGGGGCTTCATAAATAAACAAACTGGTAGTGTCTTGTATAAGACCAAATCCAGGATAAGCAGCTAATTGGATGTAGTAGAACTTGCCCGGAACTAAACATTCAACTGTATCAATATAAGAAGAAAACATCTCTGCGCCAATAGTAGCATAGTCAGGATTGTCATCGTTTGCACCAAGTAAGGTATAGCCGCCCAAAGTAGAATCTGAAAGTGAAGCACAATCTGTAGCATCCCACAATGCTAAGCGAGTATCAGTTCCAGGAGAAACAATATATACTCTTCCTGAAGCAGGAGCTTGAAATTTAACCCAAATTGATTGTAATAAATCTTGGTCGCACCAACTCATAGTACCTTCACAAGTATCGCCTGCAGGGCGTACTTCATTTAGGGCTGCTGTGTATAGTGTGAAATCATAAGGGCCATTTTGTCCTATAGTACCAACAAATGCATCGCAAGATTCATCACCTTTTAATTGAATTACAATAGAGAAGGTGTCTGAATATGATGAAGCACAACCGTTTGAGCTAACTTTTGCTCTTCCATAGAAAGTGCCAACAGCATTTAATAATAAAACTAATGAATCGTTATTTACACCTAATGAAGTATATGGGCCTGAAGGATTAGTAGAAATTTCCCAAGAAATAACATCTCCGGTAAATCCGCTTAATACAAACAGTCCATTGGTATTTGCATCTGCTGTATCAGGTCCCGAAATTGTGCCGCCAACAGTTGGAGTGGCACAAATAGGAGTTGTGGTATCTACAACAACGGTATAATCTTCAGTTTCTCCCCAGCCATAAGTACCACATGAAGATGCTGCAACACTTCCTTCGCGTAAAACTATGCGCATTCTGGTAGCACCAGGCAAGGCAGTTGCTGGTACTGTTACCATTCCGGTTGGAATAGAACCAAACGCGGTAGTTTGTCCAAAGGTATAAACTACCTCATCTGCATCATCAAAATCGCCATCTTGATTCCAATCAATGTAAGCGCCTAAATAAGCACCGAAGTGTGTGCCGCCACAGCTTCCATTTCTAACTCTTAATGGGTATTGGAATAGTTTTTGAATGGTGGTAGATAAATTAGTATTGTCTGTGTAACTTTCACAAGTAGAAGCAGAAGTTCCAGCAACAATAGAGCCAAAGTAAACAGAATCTATTTTTGTATCAGATGTACTTGTTGCATTTGATGCACAGTAACAAAGTTTAGTAACCAATTTAATTACATTAGAGAAAGACGAATCTGCACAAGTTACTTTCAATCTGTAAAATACAGGAGCAGTTACTGCTTGTGAAGTTACAAATGCGTTTGTGGCGTTTGCAACATCGCTCCAAACAGTAGAATCACTAGAAACTTGCCATTGGATACTTGCTCCTAAATCATAATTCGTTGCAGTTAAGTTGGCAGTAGCATTAGTACAAACGGCAGTATTGTTTGCTGCAATTGTGCCTGCGGCAGGTGGATTAGTGCAAGGAGCAGGTTGCACTATTGTAACAATATAATCTTCTGTTTCTCCAAAACCATTAGAAGAACATGCATTAGCTTGTGCAACAGTTGTATTGTAAATGTATCTTACCCGCATGTTTATTTTGCCTAAGGCAGTTCCGGTAGGAATTGTAATAACGGTATCTGCTTGAGTACTTGGTAGTATTCCGTTTTTAATTAAGAAAAATTCACCGCTATCAGTAAATGTTCCATTATTGTTAAAGTCGAACCAAACACCAGCTCCGTGTGAGCCGCTTCCTGAGCCGGAGGTAAGCGAAACTTGATAGCTTACGCCTTCTACTAAAGTAGTGGTGAATTGACTTTCAGAATAAGAAATATAGCTATTAGGTAAACCATTGCAAGCTGAGCCTTGGTTTGACAATGTGTTAATTGAGAAGTTGTTTATAAAATCTCCAGAACTACATCCATTGCTTAGTGCCGGAGTGCAGTAACACATTTTATTGTATAGTTTTAGTACATTAGAAAATACAGAATCTATACAAGTTACTTTTAATCTGTAATATACTATTCCATTTACTTGTTGTGAAGTAAGTGTAAAATTATTACCACCAACTACGTTAGTCCAACTTAAAGAATCAGTTGAAACTTGCCATTGAAGCGAAGAACCTAAACCATAATTTTGAACAGTTAATAGAGTTGTAGAATCTAAACAAACAGCAGAATTAGCAGCGCTAATTGTACCGGCAGCAGGTGGATTTGTGCAAGATGGTGGAGCTGCAATAGTTATGGTATAATCCTCAGTTTCTCCAAAAGACTTTGCAGAGCAGGCATCAGCCTGTGCAACAGTAGTGTTCCAAATATACCTAACTCTTAACCTTGTTTTTCCATACATTGCAGTATTTGGAATGGTAATATTTGTAGTTCCTAAACCACTTGCCCCAATACTATTGGAAATTAAGAAAAATTCATTTGCATCAGCAAAACTTCCATTTTGGTTTAGGTCTATCCAAACTCCAGCACCATGCGTACCACTGCCGTTTCCTGCTCTTAAACGTACAGAATATGGAACAGTAGTCATTAGTGTAGTTGTAAATTGAGTGTCAGGATAAAGAATATAATTTCCCGCTTGTCCGTTACAGCCTGAAGCAGGATTAACTAAGGTATTTATAATTAAACTATCAATCATATCCCCTCCGGTGCAGCCATTTGAAAATGTAGGCTTGCAGTAGCAGATAAGAGTAGTTATCTTTAAAGCATTAGAGAATGTAGAGTCGGTGCAAGTAACTTTAAGCCTATAATATGCAGTAGCCGGATTTGTTGTTGAATACGAAGCGTTTGTAGCACCTTGTATATTGCTCCATGCTATGGAGTCGCTTGATTTTTGCCATTGCAAACTTCCACCCAAATCAAAATTTGAAGCCGTTAATGTTAATAAAGAATCTGCACATAAAGCATTAGCATTTGCGGTTATTGTGCCTGAGGCAGGAGGATTGGTACATGTTGCAATATCTAATGTAACCTTATAGTCTTCAGTTTCTCCATAGGTATAACTAGAGCAAACACTTGCTTGGTTAATAGTAGTTCCACTAAAGTATCTAACTCTCATTCTTGTTAAACCCGGGTTAATTGTAGCAGGAACAGCAACGTTTATTGTAGCGCTACCGCTGGCAGGAATAGAATTTGATATTAAGTAATACTCACCAGGATCTCCAAAACTACCGTTGCGGTTATAGTCTATCCAAACCGCAGCGCTATGTGTGCCGGATCCACTACCTGCTTTTAATCTTAATGTATAAGTGCCATTTGCGGTTAAGGTAGTTGTAAATTGATTTTCAGTGTAAGAAATATAGTTATTAGCTTGCCCGTTACAACCTGATGCGGCATTCAATAAAGTATTTAATGAAAAACTATCAATAAAATCATTGCTGCTACAAGCATTTGTAATTGTAGGAGTGCAATAGCAATTGTCTAAAGATTTCTTTGATACAGAAACTATATTTGAAAACGCAGAATCTGTGCCATTGCAAGTAACTTTTACTCTGTAATAAGTTAAGGCAGAAATAGAATCGGTTGTTGAAGTGCCGGTAGCGTTATATTGCTTATTAGTAAAAGTTATACCATCATTTGATTTTTGCCATTGGAATGTTATTCCGGAAACTCCGCTTGTTTGCCCGCTTAATGATAATGCAAAACCAACTCCGCTACAAACACTATCTACACTTGATGTTAAAGTGCCAGGGGTTGGAATACCTGTACATAAAGCTGCTGGTGTAATGTTTAGCTGAACGTTTAGCATGCTAGTTGAAGAAACTGTTCCTTTTCCCGGTGGAGGAGAAGAGTCTTTAGCCCAATTTTGATATGTGTAGTTACCCGTAGTGTTAAATCTGAAACTTTTAGCTGAAGATGATGTTTCTATTCCAGAACCTCCTCCGTTAGCTTCAACCAATATCATTAAGTTTCCGGTGCCGCTATAAAAAAAAGCTGTATCTAATGTTTTTGTAAGCCAGCTACTATTTACCAAATCTGTACTTAACACATTTCCGCTATAAACTAATTTTGCAGTACTTTGTAGCGAAGTAAAAGTATCACCACTTGCGGGAAAAGAATTTAATGCAGTTTCCTTCATATATATCTTAACCGGGGTGCTTGCCGCAGGAGACGAGGAAGCTGTAACATAAACCCCAAAGGAGGTAATAGTTCCTACCGCTCCAATATCTGCTGACTTATAAATTACAGCAGTTCGCTCATAGCCATAATAGTTTCCATAAGGTCTTCTATCCGTGGCACTGCCGGTATTTCCTGTCGGAATTGTTACTAATTGTGCAAAACTGCAACTAACATCAAGTGCTATCAGAAGCACCAAAATACTTCGTAAAAATTTGTACATACTCAAAAAATTAAGTGTTAGAATGAGGCTGTAAACATAGTGCAAAAAAAATCCATTTTTGTAGTCATGTGCATAAGTAAATAAGATTTTCAACCACTTCTTTCTGTCTAAAAATTTCAGATAGTTGTTTTATTCATTTTTTCTTACGTTTGCACTCCTTTAAAATTAAAGAGTTGGCAACAAAATTTACAAAAGAAACTTATTTGTATTGGTACGAACTCATGCTGCGCTTGCGTAGATTTGAAGAACGTGCCGGTATGCTTTACGGCCAGCAAAAGATTCGCGGTTTTTGCCATTTATATATTGGGCAAGAAGCCGTAGCCGGAGGAATGATGACTGCTTTACACGCAGAAGACAGAGTAATAACAGCATATCGCGACCATGCTTTAGCAATAGCAAAAGGTATTTCTTCGCGAGCTGCAATGGCTGAGCTTTATGGCAAAGCTACCGGATGCACACAAGGAAAAGGTGGCTCCATGCACTTCTTCTCGAAGGAACACAATTTCTTTGGAGGGCACGGAATTGTAGGCGCACAAATTGGATTAGGCGCGGGCATTGCTTTTTCTGACCAATATTTGGATAAAAAGAATGTAACAATATGCTTTTTTGGCGATGGCGCTGCAAGGCAAGGTATGCTGCACGAAACATTCAATATGGCAATGCACTGGAAATTACCTGTGATTTTTGTGTGTGAAAATAATGGCTATGCCATGGGAACTTCAGTGGAGCGCACTTCGAATGTTACACATATTTACAAATTGGGCGAAGCCTACAATATGCCATCGGAAAGTGTGGACGGAATGAAATGCGAAACCGTTCACGAAGCAATTGAAAAAGCTGCTGAAAGAGCTAGAAATGGCGAAGGTCCAACCTTTTTAGAAATAAGAACCTACCGCTACAAAGGGCACAGCATGAGCGATCCTGCAAAATATAGAACTAAAGAAGAAGTAGAGTCGTACAAAAAGTTAGATCCAATAGAAACTACTTTAGAAATAATTTTAAAGAAAAAATGGGCAACGCAAAAGGAAATTGATGCCATTAGTGCAAAAGTTGATGCAGAAATGGACGACTGTGTTCAGTTTGCAGAAGAATCTCCTTTTCCTGATGACAGTGAATTATATAACCATATTTACACCCAGCAAGACTATCCTTTTATGACCGAATAAAAAGGAAACACAAATAAAATTTTAATCAAACAACATCAATCATTTACAAAAAACAACCATGTCAGAAGAATTAGAAAAAGAAGTTCAACAAGTAGAAGCAACCACAAGCGAAAAAAGATACAAAGGCGTTGATTTCTTCGATAACATTCAACACTTTTTTGAAGAAAAACAGAAGTTGGTCACCTATGTCGGTGCAGGGCTTTTAGTGGTTATTGTCGCTTTGGTTTTTGTGTTTATGAAATGGTTGCCAGAGCGTAATGTAGCGGCACAAAAAGCTATGTTTCACGCAGAACTTGCATTTGCCAAAGACTCATTTAATGTGGCATTAAACGGCAATGGAAGCAATAAAGGGTTTTTAGATGTAATGAACAATTACAGCTTCACCAAAGCTGCTAATTTATCTAATTACTATGCCGGAATTTGCTACTTCAATTTAAAGCAATACGATAATGCCGTTAAGTATTTGAATAAATTTAGCACCAACGACCCAATTTTGGGCGCTGTGAAACTTAATGCCATTGGCGATTCTTACTCAGAATTAGGAAAAATGGACGAAGCTTCTTCTTACTACAAGAAAGCAGCTTCTTATTCCGATAATGAAGTTTATACACCATATTTCTTATTAAAAGCAGCTTTAGCTTACGAAAAACAAAAAAATTACAGCACAGCTAAAGAACTTTTAGAAAACCTTCGCACACAATATCCAAACTCTGATGAAGGCCGTGAAGCTGAAAAGTATTTAGCAAGAGTAAATGCTGAAATCTAAGCAACTTTCACAACGCTGAAAACCAGGGTTGTTTTTAACTTAGTGGCATTTTTTACTTTGAAAGAAATATTTTACCTGAAAAGTGAAGTAGAGTATAGTAAAAACTTCGCCTACTTTTGTTGCCATCAATGCAAGCAAAAATAGACTTATCGCATCCTGTTTTTGAAGCCGTAAAAAGAGCTGCGGAAAAACTGCAACTTGAAACTTATGTGGTTGGCGGCTACGTGCGCGACCAACTGCTAAATCGCAGCAATAAAGATTTTGATTTTGTGTGTATTGGCAGCGGCATTGCGTTGGCAGAAGCCACAGCCGCAGAACTTAGCCCCAATTTACACCCAACAATTTTTAAAAATTTCGGCACGGCAAATTTTAAATGGCAACATGCCGATGTTGAATTTGTGGGCGCACGCAAAGAATCTTACAATAGAGATTCGCGCAAGCCGGCAGTGGAAGAAGGAACATTTTCTGATGATCAAAATCGCAGAGATTTTACCATAAATGCGCTGGCTGTTTCTATGAACCAAAGCAATTACGGCACTTTGGTAGATAGCTTTAACGGACTTCAAGATTTAGATGCCAAAATTATTCGCACACCTTTAGATGCTGATATTACTTTTAGCGATGATCCACTGCGAATGATGCGAGCCATAAGGTTCGCCACGCAATTAGATTTTGAAATACAGGCAGAAACATTTGATGCAATTAAGCGAAATGCGGAACGTATTCACATCATTTCGCAAGAGCGAATTACTGATGAATTGAATAAAATTATCCTTGCGCGAAAACCTTCCAAAGGCTTCATCTTATTGGAAGAAGCAGGCTTGCTAAAAATTATTTTTCCTGAATTTAATGCGCTAAAAGGCGTAGAAAACTACGAAGGAAAAGGGCATAAAGACAACTTCTTTCACACCTTGCAGGTTTTGGATAACATAACCAGAACCACAAAGGATTTATGGCTGCGCTGGGCGGCTATTTTACACGATATTGCGAAACCGCCAACCAAACGCTTTGTGCCTGGCGAAGGTTGGACATTTCACGGACACGAAGTTTTAGGCAGCAAGTGGGTTCCTAAAATTTTTAAGCGAATGAAATTGCCGATGGGAGGCGAAATGAAATTTGTACAGAAGATGGTTTTTCTTCATTTGCGACCTATTGCTTTAACGAAAGAGGAAATTACCGATTCTGCACTGCGCAGGCTGCTGTTCGAAGCTGGTGATGACATTGAAAGCTTACTCATGCTTTGCGAAGCAGATATAACCACTAAAAACAGGCAAAAGCAAATTCGGTATTTAGAACGGTTTGAAAAAGTGCGCGAAAAGCTAAAGGAAGTTGAGGAAAAAGATAGAATAAGAAATTTTCAACCGCCTGTGAGTGGAGAATTTATTATGGAAACTTTCGGTATTCAGCCGTGTAAAGAAATTGGAATTATTAAAGAAGCTATTAAAGAAGCCATTCTTGAAGGCAATATCCAAAACAATTTTGATGAAGCTCATAGCATGATGCTTCAACTTGGTAAAAGGCTTGGGCTTAAAATAAAGCAGTAGTTTATACCGTATCAAATTCCTTAGGATACACTACCAATCCGCTTGTGTTTTCTAATCCATTTGGAGTTAATTCAAGTGCCATAAATACATTTGCCGGAACATCGTAAGGCGATTTTATATTCCACTTTTCTGCGGGTTCAAAACCAAATTTGGGATAGTAATGTTCGTGTCCTAACACAATTATAGATTTGTAGCCAAGTTCCTTAGCCTCTTCAATTCCGCTATTTACAAGCTGCCCGCCAATTCCTTTTTGTTGAAATTCCGGTAACACCGCCATTGGAGCAAGTGCTAAACTTTCTGTATCATTTTCATTGTTTACAATTTTAATTTTAGTAAACAGAATATGCCCAACAATTTGATTTTGAAACCAAGCAACTAAAGAAAGTTCGGGAATAAAAGCACTGCTTTTTCGCAAAAGTTCCACCAACTTAGGTTCGTTTTCTTGCCCAAAAGCAAGTTTGTTTAGTTCAAAAACGGCATTAAAATCTTGCGCTGTTTCTTGCTGTATATTTAGTTTCATTTTTCGAGCTTATTGAAGTTTAAAATTTAAAGTCAAAGTTAAGATGAAACGCTACAAACTTTATTTGAAAAAGCGGAAAGTGAATGTTTTTTGCTTCAAATTGATTTTCAAAAAACTCAAAGTATAATTTGTTCTTTCATTAAAATGATTAGGGTTGGTTGAAATGTAATTACTGTTTATTGTACTGTATTTTGTCCAGTGCAAAAGTTTTCAACACTGGTTCAAAATGTACTTAGGGTTATTAGAGCAAGACTTTGATTATTTGCAAAAAAGCAGTTATGGTAAAATTAAACTTAAATCGCATTTTTAAAGCACGCGGAATTGAACAACCTTATCGTTTTTTAGTGAAAGGCGGCTTTGTTTCCTTCACTGCACACAAATATAAAAATGGGAAAGTAGAGCAGATGCGACTTGACCACATCGAACAGCTTTGTGTTCTACTAAATTGCACACCAAACGATATTTTTGAGTGGACCCCAAACGATTTATTAGATGACAGAAATGACCATCCGCTTCAAAAAATTAGAAGGCAGGAAAAGAAAATTGAAATTGGAAAATTGCTGAGCAAAATGCCTCTTCAAAAGCTGGAAGAAATAGAAAGAATGTTGCAAAGTGTAGCATAAGTTTGTAGTTAAATTGTTTTTAAAGAACTTTGCACACTTTTAAAAATATGGAAACTTTTATCTTAGAAATTCAGCAAGAAGTAACGCCCAATCCGGAGAGCTTAAAATTTTCAACCAATTTGAGTATTTTGCCAAATTACCAAATTGAGTATAAGGCAAAAGATGAGGTAAAAGGCGAATCGCTCTTGGCTGATGCGCTTTTTGATTTGCCATTTGTACAAAGCGTTTTTTTATCGCAAAATTTTGTAACGGTTACTAAAAAGGCAGATGCCGATTGGTTTCATATCACCACTCCAATTATTGAAGCCATAGAATTGTTTCATAAGAGCGGCAAACCTTTCGTTTCTGAAAATTTAAAAAGCAAAGGTGAGTTTAGCGAAACTAAAACCGATGGCTCTGAAAATTCAACTCAAGACAAAATAATTTCGCTCTTAGATAAATATGTAAGGCCTGCTGTAGAAATGGATGGCGGTTATATTGCTTTCCGCTCTTTTGAAAACGGCATTGTGAAACTTTCGATGCAAGGCAGTTGCAGCGGTTGCCCAAGCTCGCAGGTAACGCTAAAAGCCGGAATAGAAGGCTTGCTCAAAAGAATGCTTCCTGAAGTACAAGAAGTGGTAGCGGTTGAAGAGTAGAGATTTCTAAATACAGAGATATAAGTTTTGAACTAATTCCTTTCAATAATTTATCTTTGCGCCTTATGAGTGATTCTTTGTATAGTAATGAAGTTGCTTTTGAACTTTTAAATAAAAAGCACGATGAAGCAAGGCAGGGCGAAGCGCTAAGCATGGAGCGCCCAAAAGAAGTAGTTTCAAACGGAAAAAAATTCTATATAGAAAGCTACGGCTGCCAAATGAATTTTTCTGATAGCGAAGTGGTGGCTTCCATTTTAACAGGTGCAGGCTTTGATTCTACCACCGATTTTAATGAAGCAGATTTGATTTTAATAAACACTTGTGCCATTCGCGATAATGCTGAGCAGCGCATTCGCAACAGACTGCAACATTTAAACAATGTAAAAAAGAAGCGAAAAGCTGCAATGGTCGGTGTTTTAGGCTGCATGGCAGAACGTTTAAAAGAAAAGTTTTTAGAAGAAGAAAAAATTGTGGACATCGTTTGTGGTCCCGATGGCTATCGCTCGCTTCCGCTTTTGGTTGATGAAGCTGTGAACGGACAAAAAGCTATAAACACTTTGCTAAGCCGCGAAGAAACTTATGCTGAAATAAATCCGGTTCGCTTAAATTCAAATGGCATCACGGCTTTTATTTCCATTATGCGCGGTTGCGATAATATGTGTGCGTTTTGCGTAGTACCTTTTACGCGCGGCAGAGAACGCAGCCGTAACTGGCAAAGCATCGTAAACGAAGCAAAAGACCTTTATGAAAAAGGCTACCGCGAAGTAACGCTTTTAGGGCAAAACGTAAACTCCTACCGCTACAGTGAAGATGAAAAATTAGTAGGTAAAAAATTGGTTGATGCCAAGTACGATGATAGTGTGGTGAACTTTGCCCAGCTGCTTGAATTGGTTGCACAAGTAGCACCCGATTTGCGTGTACGCTATAGCACTTCGCACCCAAAAGATATGACCGATGATGTGCTTTATGCAATGGCAAAATATCCAAATATCTGTGATTATATTCACTTGCCGGTGCAGAGCGGAAGCAGCAGCGTTTTAGATAGAATGAACCGAACTTACGACCGCGATTGGTACATGAATCGCATTGCTGCCATTAGAAAAATATTGCCCGATGCCGCAATTTCTACCGATATTATTGCCGGTTTTTGTGGCGAAACAGAAGAAGAGCATCAAGAAACATTAAGCCTGATGGAAGAAATAAAATACGAGATGGCTTATATGTTTTTCTATAGTGAAAGACCTGGAACGCTTGCCGCAAAAAAGTTTGTCGATGATGTTCCAGAAGAAGTGAAAAAACGCAGACTGCAAGAGATTGTAGATTTGCAACAAGCAAGTTCACTTATCCGCAACCAAAAAGATGTGGGAAAAACTTACGAAGTTTTGGTAGAAGGTGTTTCGCATAGAAGTAAAGAACATTTGTTTGGCAGAACTTCTCAAAACAAAGTAGTGATTTTTCCGAAAGGAAACATTGAACTGGGGCAATATGTTCAAGTAGTTATTACAGAATGTACATCAGGAACTTTAAAAGGGAATGTAGTTTCTGCATAATTTTTAACCAATATTTCAATTAAAAATTTCCATTAAAAAGAATAGAAAAACATGAGCAACGAACCATACAAACGACCAAGCTGGGATGAATACTTTATGGAAGTAATGGATGCCATTAGCAAACGCGCCACTTGCGGCAGAGGCAGAAGCGGCTGCGTAATTGCGAAAGATCATCAACTCTTGGTAACAGGCTACGTTGGCTCTCCTGTTGGCTTACCACACTGCGATGAAGTGGGACACCAAATGAAAAAGGTAATTCACGAAAATGGAGATGTAACTGAGCATTGTGTGCGCACAGTTCATGCTGAGCAAAATGCAATTTGCCAAGCAGCAAAAAGAGGCGTTTCTTTAGATGGTTCTACACTTTATTGCAGAATGACTCCTTGCCGCACTTGTGCCATGCTTATTATCAACTGCGGTATTAAGCGCGTAGTTTGCCAACGCAAATACCATGCTGGAGTAGAGAGCGAAGCTATGTTTTTAGAAGCCGGAGTTAAATTGGAGTACTTTTTTGAAGAACTTCAGCAATACGAAAAGTAAGAATGTCGAAGGCAAAGGATAAGTTTAGTCCTGAAGTAGAAGCTGCCATTAAGGATTTGAGAAAAATTCCTGGCGTAGGAAAATCTATTGCAATGGATTTAATCAGTATTGGAATTGAAAAAGTTTCAGATTTAAGAGCTAAAAATCCACTCGAACTTTATGCCGAATCAAACCGCTTCGCAGGCTGTGTGCAAGATAGATGTTTGCTGTACGTATTTCGGTGTGCTGTTTATTTTGCCGAAACGCCCGCAAATAAGCAAGAGCCCGAATTGCTAAAGTGGTGGAATTGGAAAGATTCCAATTAACTGCTCAGTATTATGTGATTACATAACAAAGTCTGCTAATTCGTAATTGGTGTTTCGCCCTCCCTCTTCTGTTTCTTGTAAAATACCTTTTTTTATTAAGTCTTTTATGTCGCGCAATGCCGTGTCTGCCGAAACTTTGGTAATCTTCGCCCATTTTGACGATTGCAGTTTTCCGTCAAATCCGTCAAACAACATATTTAAAATAGTGCGTTGGCGTTCATTGATTGCAGTGTTTTCGTGTAGTTTCCAAAATTCGGCTTTGCGCAAAATACGTTGTGTGGTGGTGTGTTCGGTGGCAAGCATTGCATTTTTCAAACAATGTAAAAACCATTCGAGCCATTCTGTAATGTTGCCTGTGCTGTGTTGCTCTTTTTGTAATATCTCGTAGTAGCGTTTCCGTTCTACTAAAATTTGGTTCGACATACTGTAAAAACGTTCGCCACTACTTTCGGCACGTGCAAGTAACATATCGGTTATGGCTCGTCCAATACGCTCGTTTCCGTCATCAAATGGGTGAATGATGATAAACCAAAAGTGAGCAATAGCGGCCTTTATTACGGGGTCAAGTTGATTGTTATTATTAAACCAGTCTAAAAACTTATCCATTTCAGATTTTACCAATTTGGGATTTACGGCTTCGTAGTGTGTTTTTTCTTTGCCCATTGCTCCCGAAACTACCTGCATTTTGCCTGTTCGGTACTTGCCAACTTCTATGGAGTATGGTCTGCTATAACCTGTGGGAAAAAGTGCTGCGTGCCAACCAAACAACCGTTTTTCGGTTAAAGGTATTGTGTAGCGCTGGGTGGCATCAAGCATCATTTCCACCACTCCTTCTATGTGGCGGCTGCTTGGCACAAGACCTGCCGTGTTTATTCCCAAATGTCTGGCTATGGAAGATCGTACTTAGTCGTAATTGAGCAATTCCCCCTCTATTTCGCTTGATTTTACTACATCTAAAGTAAGAGCCGTAAGCGTAGCTTCTTCTTTGGCAGAAAACCCTAAAGTGTTCATTTGTCCGATAATTTTTCCCTGCATTAGTTTTGCTTCACCAAATACTGCATTAATGGCTTTTCGTTCCAAGTGAAATCTGTCCAATTTTTATACTCGTAAATGTATTTTGCCATTGCCCTAAAAAGATTATGCGGTAAATATATGTATTATTTGCCGCATAATTGCGGTGATTGCTCTATTTTTTCACCGCATTATATCAACCCGATGCCGAAAAAGCGCCCTCACTCTCGCGTTTAGCGAAGCGTAACTTGTGAGAGTAGATAAGGTAAGTTTGTAATTTACTTATACGCATTATACCCTGCTTGATTTCCAATCATTACTGAATTATTTGCACTGTATGCCTGATACCCTGCCTGATAACCCGAGAATAACGATGAATAAGCATCCGCTGCCTGATATCCTGCCTGGTTTCCGATAAAGTTTGAAAATGAGGCATTGGTTGCTTCATATCCTGCCTGATACCCCAGGAAAGAAGAGTTTCTTGCATTGGTTGCATTTTGTCCTGCTGCACCCCCAAAGAAATTTGACCGAAAAGCAGCTGTTGCGCCATTACCTGCATTTGCACCAATGAACGAAGAACTATACGCACCGCTTGCACCATTACCTGCCAAGTCCCCAAAGAACACAGAGTTGGCTGCATCCGTTGCCTGATACCCTGCATGATAACCGAAGAAGTTTGAGTTATTTGCATTGGTTGCGTAGCACCCTGCTTCTTGACCAAAGAAATTCGAGTTATTTGCATTGGTTGCATTACATCCGGCAGACTGACCGAAGAAGTTTGAGTTATTTGCATTGGTTGCATTTTCCCCTGCACCGGTACCGATAAAATTCGAATAACCGGCATTACTTGCTCCATTTCCTGCACCGATACCAATGAATACAGTGTTATCGGTAGATCCGCCATTTTGTCCGGTATTGGTTCCTACCCATGTGTGATCGGTTTGTGTGATTACATACAGATTTACGATACAGTCGGTGTCTCCTGGTGCGCATGATGGATCGTTGCTTTGACCAGGAATGTACCCTCCTGGTGGAGCTGAGGCGAATACAAAAAATCCGTACCCTACTATTGAAAGTTGTGTAAGTGTTATCTTTAAAAAAATCTTGTGAGAAAAGTGCTTCATAATAGGTTATGTGATTATTATAATGTAAGTGTTTATTCTTAGCAATACTATGTGGATAATCCCCATTAAAAAATCCCGAACGTTTGTTCGGGATGGTATTTAATTGTGTCGGTACCAAGTAATTGATGCTCTTCGCATGTATGCACGGGCGTGCCCAGGTGCAACAGCAATGCATATACGAAATTGAGGAGCGAATGTATACGGCATGGGGACCTCTAATGAATACGCAATAGGGTGCCATCCTGGTTGCGCAACAGAAACATCGGCACCACCGGAAAATGGTAACAATACATTGCCATCATCAAAAGTAAATCGTACGCCATCGTAATCGTATTTCTGTAATCCTGGATTTAATGGGTCGGCCACAATAATGGTGTCGGACATCACCTCGCAAGAAAACCATACGGTGTACTTTCCACCTCCTGATCCTGGTGCTGATATTACTGGTGCAAAAGTGTTACTTGATGAAGTAACTGGTCCGGTAGAAGCATAACCAATATTGGTTACTAAACCGGTGGGTCCTGTTGGGCCAGTTGGTCCTGCACCGGTTGGTCCTTGTGGTCCAGCAGGTCCTTGTGGTCCTGTGGCGCCAGTAGCTCCGTTAGCTTCAGGTAATCCTGCACCGGTTGGTCCAATAGGGCCTTGTGGTCCAGTAGGGCCGGTTACACCGTTGGTTCCGTTAGTTCCTGCAGGTCCTTGTGGTCCTGTGGCACCAGTAGCACCGTTAGCACCAGGTAATCCTGCACCGGTTGGTCCTTGTGGTCCTGTTGGTCCGGTAGGGCCTTGTGGTCCTACACTAGAATTACATAAATTCACCAACTATTAGTAGGTGTTCTAAAAAAGAAATAACACTGACTATCGGTATCAAATACTAATAACGCATCTGCTGGATTTACAATAGATAATCTTTCTACTGTAGTCATTCTTGGTAAAAGTACTCCCATTTTTTTTGGAATACATTTCTACCAATGCAGAGGGATCAGGGTTTTGAGTTCCGATACCAATATTGTTTTGCGCTGATAACCCTAAGGAAAAGGACAAAAGTAGGATTAGTATAGGTTTGTGCATGATAGTATAGAATAGATAGATGATGATTTAAAAAAATCGTGTACATAAATAAAAAAACTTTATGTTCTACAAATAAAAGATGCTTTATAGTAGCGTCCAAAACGTTTTTTTAAAAAAAAGAGATAAGATAGATGGAAATTTTGCCGTGTGATACTCCCGATAGCTATCGGGATGATAGTCGTTTAGGACAATTTTATTGGTCTATTACGAATATCCTTTCGGTATAATTTTTATCAGAGTTGGGTTTGCAAGCTCTTAGATAAAGTTTGGCTTCGTGCGGTTGGCTTGTGATACTTTGGCAAATGCGAAGCGTTTACGAACACAAACTAAATTACAAAATAACCTGTGAGTAATTGCTTGCAAACAGCGTTGGCGTTATTTCTTTTTTGTTTTCTTATCTATTGCTTTCAGATTTTCTAAATAGTTTTTTTCGGCTTCGCTCAATGTTTTTTGCTGATACTTTTTTTACTCTGTAGTGGCTTTCTCTACTGCTTTTTCGCGGCTTACCGTTCCTGCACCTTGTAACAATTTTTCTCCACTCATTGTTAAAATTCTGTCTAAATGTTCAGCCCAGTTTTTCATTGTCATTGCTTTTTCACGTTCGGCTTGTCGTTCAGCAAAATCCAAATATCCCGAAACAATTTGCCCCAAAGCACGAAGTTCTTTTTCATCTAAATAATTCTTCGCAACGGTTACATCTTTTAAATACGGACGGTTTCCCGAAAAAGTCATTAAACCCATAAATTCTTTTTCTGCATCGGCACGGATAAAAATGACTTCTGCTGCTGTTTGTCCATGAACAGCAAAATGAATTTTGTTTTGTACCTTCTTAAAAAACTCAACGGAAACATCTGCTTTCGGGTCGTAATCAATGCTTGTACCATAAATATCCAAAACCTGACGATAAAACACTTTTTCGGAAGTACGAATGTCTCGTATGCGTTGCAACAGTTCTTTCCAATAACCGCCACCGCCAAGATTTCTTAGGCGTTCATCATCCATTGTAAAGCCCTTACGAATATATTCATTCAGGCGTTTTGTAGCCCAAATTCTGAATTGTGTAGCCACTTTTGAGTTTACACGATAACCAAGCGAAATAATCATATCAAGGTTATAGTGCTTTGTATCGTATTTTTTGCCGTCTGCGGCAGTTCGTAAGAATTTCTTACTAACTGAATTTTCCTGTAATTCTCCTTCTGAAAAAATGTTTTTTATGTGTTGTGTAATTCCCGGACGTTCCACCCCAAAAAGCAATGCCAACTGGTCTTGTGTGAGCCAAACATCCTGCTCGTCCAAACGAACGTCCACCGATATTTTTTCGTCTTCGGTTTTAAATAGGATAAATTCAGAATTTGTATTTCCCACTTTACTTAAATTTCACCCCCTAATTTTTTCAATTTTTCCAAGGATTCATAAGCCCAAAATAAGGATTGATCTTTTCTTTTTTAACTAATGCGGTTTGAATGGTTTTTACGTTTGCTAATTCAAGGTTATCGAACACTTTTGTCTGACTTACTACATCAATAATCTGTTTCCAGTCGTCCTAAACGTTTTTTTTAAAAGAGGAAAAGCTAAATAGCTCTAATTATCTTAGAGGTTACAGAACAAAAAACAATTCTTCTTATGACAAATGTAATATTGTTTTCTCAGATTGTACTAAAACTTGTATCAGGATTCTTAACCAAAATATGTAAACTTTTTTAGGGACGGGACACGAAAAAAATTCCGGTTTTTCATTTTCGTTAAAATTGCCATATTCGCTATATGGGACTAAAATCAATTGCTGTGAAACTTGCGGCAGCATACACAGTTCCCGGCATATACCGAGAGCATAAACACGCTGTGCAGTTGCAGCGCGAAACGCTACACAATTTATTACAGAGTGCGCAAAATACCGCATTTGGAAAAGAGCACCATTTTAGTTCAAGGATTGCCTACAATGATTTTGTTCGCGCAGTGCCTGTTCGCGATTACGAAGGCATAAAAAGTTATATAGAGCGAATTGCAGATGGCGAAAAAGACGTGTTGTGGAAAGATGCTCCGCTATATTTTTGCAAAAGCAGCGGCACCACTTCCGGCACAAAATATATACCACTTACCAAAGAAAGTATAAACGAACAAATTCGCGCAGCTCGCAATGCGCTGTTTTGCTATGTGTATGAAACAGGGAAAGCTAACTTTTTCGATAAAAAAATGATTTTTCTGCAAGGTAGTCCAGAGTTGGATATGCACGGTAAAATACCATCGGGAAGGCTGAGTGGAATTGTGTATCACCACGTTCCGCAATGGCTAAACAAAAACCGAATGCCAACTTATCAAACCAATTGTATTGAAGATTGGGAAACAAAAGTGAGCGCCATTGCCAAAGAAACTTACCAAGAAAAAATGAGCCTGATAAGCGGTATTCCGCCTTGGGTAATTATGTATTTTGAAACATTGCAAAAGCTAAGCGGTAAACAATTTGTAAAAGATATTTTCCCTGATTTTGAAATCTTTGCTTACGGTGGCGTAAATTATGAACCTTATCGTTCGCGAATAGAAACACTTTTGGGCAAGAAAATTCCAACTGTAGAAACTTATCCTGCCAGCGAAGGTTTTATTGCTTATCAAGATTCGCAACAGCACGAAGGCTTATTGCTAAATGTAGATGCTGGAATATTTTATGAGTTCATAAAAGCGCAAGATTACGGCAAGCCGAATATGCCAAGAGTGATGCTTCAAGATGTAGAACTTGGTGTGAATTACGCACTCATACTTTCTACCAACGCGGGGCTTTGGGCTTACGACTTAGGTGATACAGTAAAATTTGTTTCGCTCAATCCATATAGAATTGTGGTAACAGGAAGAATTAAACATTTTACTTCTGCTTTTGGCGAACACGTAATTGCTGAAGAAGTAGAACACGCGCTTAGCGAAGCATTGACAAAAAGGGGAGGAGTGGTAACGGAATTTACGGTTGCGCCAATGGTAAATCCTGAAGGTGAACTCAGTTACCACGAATGGTTTGTTGAATTTGAAAAAATGCCGGATAGCTTGCAAAATTTTGCCCAAGCGGCAGATGAATGTTTGCAGCAAACAAATGTTTATTACGCAGATTTACGGCAAGGCAATATGCTTCAGCAATTAAAAATTACAGCTTTAAAGTCAGGAGCTTTCAACGAATACATGAAAAGTATTGGTAAACTTGGCGGACAAAATAAAGTGCCACGCTTGAGCAACGATAGAAAAATAGCAGAGAAGTTGGCGGTTTTAACTTTGTAACTGGATATAATCATTAAACCCAGATTCCGCAATAGATTCTTTACTGCGATAAAATACTACTTTATATCTGCTTCAACTGCTCAAAAACCATAATTCATTATGCTTTTATCGCAGTTTTGCAGATATTTTGTATTATTTCATCTCGCTTAAATTTCTATTGCGGAATCTGGGTTAAAAGTTAGAAAATATACGCTCAAAAGAATATTTAGTATTCAACTTATAGGATATGTTTTCTAAAAATAAAGGCAAGTACAGCGCCAATTGCAGCGCCTAATAGTGCTCCGCAGAGTACATCAATTGGAAAATGTACACCAACATAAATTTGAGAAAATGAAATTGTTGCTGCCCAAAATAGCAACAGCAATTTCACTAATTTGTTTTTAAAGAGCGGCAATAAAAAGAACGATAATCCAAAATGGTTTGCGGCATGGCTGCTTACAAAACTAAAACCACTTCCGCAGTGAACCAATACGCGCATTTCGCTGGCAAGTTCCACAGTGTTGCATGGTCGTAATCTTGCAAAGTAAGGTTTAATGAGAGATGCAGAAATTTGGTCGCAGAGCAAAATTACTAAACCCGAGAACGCCAATATCCAAAGCGCCTTCCATTTATATTGCTTTGCAAACCATGCGAAGAGCAAAACGTAAAGCGGAATCCAAAAAAGTTTATTTCTAAACAGTGGACAAAGCACATCAAATACAGGATTTGCAATTCCTTTATTTAGGAAAAGAAATAGTGCAATATCAATGTGCTCAATCTCTTGCAAATGCAGTTGTTTAGTAGCCGAATATTTCTTCTAAGGTAAGCTCTTTAAACTTGCCTAATTGCTCTAAGTTTTTGAAGTCAATGGTTTCTTTGTTGCCCAAAATACAGTAAGTAAATTGCTTGTTTTTAATGTGAGTGTTAAAGAAATTTTCAAGCAATTTAAAGTCAGCAGTTTTCATGTCTTTGTAAACTTGAATTCTGTAATCGGTAGTTAAGCCGCGCTTTTGAGCAATATCGTATTGCCAGTAAATATCTTCACCGTTTATTCTTTCGCTTTCTAAGGTTTTAATGATATTTTCTTTTGCGCCATTAAATTGTTGCGGCACATAAGGAATATTATTGAACAACTTATTCATTTCTGATAAAGCAGTTTTTAGCTTATCGCTTTGTGTTCCTACATAGCCGTGTAAGTAGTGTGAACGGTCAGCATATTTCGGCATTTCAAAATAGCTGTAAACAGAATATGCCAATGCCATTTTTTCTCTAATTTCTTGGAACAAAATACTGGATAATCCGCCACCGTAATATTCGCTGTAAAGTGTTTGTGGCGTAAATAACTTGCTATCAAATTTCACATCTTTAGCTAACATGCGCACTTCAGCTTGTTTCATATTGTAATTGCAGAAATAAACCAAAGGCTCTTTTGTATCCAATTCAGGATATACTGTTGGTGCAGGATAGTTTTTTAATGCAGTATTCGATTTATGGTATTTAGCAATAATATTTTTTGCTGCATTTGCATCTAATTGTCCGTAGTAGAAAATTTTGTGTTTATAGCTTAAAAGCGATTTCAAAAGTTGCACTAATTCTTCCGGCTTAATGGTTTTTAATTCGCTTTCTGTAATAATATTATTGAAAGGATTTTTTGCACCATACTTTGCATAATTTGCCATGGCGCTGTGCAGTATTTGCCCTTTGTTTAGTTTGGCATTTGCTCTAGATTGTTGAATATCGGCAATTAAACCTTCATACGATTCTTTATTTGGCTGAACATTAGCAAGCAGATGTTCAAAGAGTTCAACGCCTTTTTCTAAGTTTTCTTCTAAGCCGCTAAGCGAAACATAAACGCGGTCGCGCTGTGTGTTTACATTAAAGCTTAAACCAAGTTTGTAAAATTCTTTCTGCAAATCTTCAGCAGAATATTTGTTTGTTCCCAAGAATTTTAAATAACCAACAGCCAAACCTAATTTCTTAATGTTATCATCGCCCATATCGAAAATATAGTTGAGTGAAAACGTTTTGTTTAGTTCATTTTTTACATAATCGAAATTGATTTGCTCGCCTAATTTTAAGTGAGTAATATCTTTGTTGAAGTCTAAGAATTTTGGTTGCAATTCCTGCATTCCTATTTTATCGAAATTGCTTTTGAAAGCACTCTGCGTGTCTTTGTTCATTACCACTGGTGTAATTTGTGGCTTCTCTACTTTGTGCCTTTCCGGAGTGCCGATACGCTTGTAGCAAACTGCAAAACCTTGTCCGTAATTTTTGTTTGCAAAAGCTATTAATTCTTGCTTGGTAACTTTGCTTAATTCGTCAATTTGTTTTATTTTTTTCTCCCAAGGAATATCTTCTACAAAAGCACCCATCATTTCTGAGGCGCGAGAATTGTTGCTTTCTGCTTCTTTCATTAAACGCAACTTTCTGTTTTGGATAATTGCAGGAATAAGCCAATCGTCAAATTCGCCTTTTTTTATTTTGTTCAATTCGCCTAATAGCAAATCTTTTACTTGCTCTAAAGTTTGCCCTTTGCGCGGTTCACCATACAGAAAATGTGTTGTAAAATCTTTGTTGTCCCAAAAGAAAGAAGAGGCGCTTAAAACCTTTTGTTTTTGCACCAAATCCAAATCAATTAAACCGGCTTGTCCGTTAGAAAGAATTTCATCAACCAACGAAGCTAACAGTGCATCGCGCGTGCCGGCTCCATCAAATCTAAAGCCAACAAAAACGTGCTCCGGTTGTGGACCTTTCACTACGGTATCTATTTCTTTGGTAAGTGGAGGTAATTCATTTTTATGGAACTCAGGAATTTCGCCTGCTTGCCAATCGCCAAAATACTTTTCAACTTCTTTTACAGCTTCATCAGGATTCACATCTCCGGCAAGAATAATTGCTACATTATTTGGGCGGTAGTAAGTATCAAAATACTTATGTATGTTTACCATACTTGGGTTTTTTAAATGCTGCCCCAAGCCAATGGTAGTTTGTGTTCCATACGGGTGATTTGGATAAAGTGCTTCCAATACACTTTGCAAACTCCAGCGCGAATCGCGGTCTTGGCTAATATTAAATTCTTCGTAAACAGCTTCTAACTCTGTGTGAAATAAGCGAAGCACCAAAGTTTTAAATCTATTAGATTCTAGCTTCAACCATTTGCCAATTGCATTGGCAGGAATATCGTTTACATAAACTGTCATATCGTTTGAAGTGAAGGCATTAGTTCCTTGTGCGCCCAACGATGTTGTCATTTTATCGTATTCATTAGGAATTGCCAGTTTCGATGCTTCGTAGCTAAAGCTATCTATTCTGTGGTAAATAGCTGTTTTCTTTGCTTCATTCGGTTCGTTTTTATGTGCTTCAAATAAATTAGAAATAGAATCCAGCATTATGCTTTCTTTATCCCAATTTAATGTGCCAATATCGTGCGTTCCTTTAAACACCATGTGTTCCAAATAATGCGCCAAACCGGTAGTTTCTGGCGGGTCAAATTTTGAGCCTGCTTTCACCGCAATCATAGTTTGCACTCTTGGCGAAGTTTTATTCACCGAAATGAAAACTTTTAAACCATTTTTAAGCGTGTATTCTTTTACCGGAAAATAGCCATCGGTATAGTTTTTAGCTACTAATGTTTGCTGAGCAAAAAGCCCGCCCGAAGCCAATAAAAAGGCAACAAAAAAATTGAAATACTTCATCATAATTTACTTTCTGAAAACCGAAGTTGAAAAAAATATGTAATTGCAAAGCATAAAGCGCGGAATAACTTTTTTCGCTGTTAAAAAAAACTAACTTCGCGCGGCTCAAATTCAATCTAAACTATAATTTGCGCTTCAATTAAAAACATAAGTAGTTAATATGAGATTTCTGTTTCTTGCATCTGCCCTTGCTGCTTCAACAGCATTATTTTCACAAGTTGAAAAAAGCACCACACTTTTCACTGTTGCCGGAGAGCCTGTAACTGTTGGTGAGTTTGAATATGTTTACACTAAAAACAATGTAAACAATCAAGCTGATTTTAGTGAAAAAAGTCTGAGTGAATACTTAGATCTTTACAAGAATTTTCGCTTAAAAGTAAAAGAAGCCGAAGCGCTGAAGTTAGACACTATTACAAGTTTAATGACAGAGCTAAGCGGCTACCGCAAACAATTAGCTAAATCGTATTTAACCGATAAAGAAATTTCGGAAAAACTATTGCAAGAAGCTTATGAGCGTTCTCTGCGCGATGTGAATGCCAGCCACATTTTAATTAAGTGCGATGAAAATGCTAATCCACAAGATACAATGCTTGCTTACAAAAAAGCGATGAGCATTCGCCAACGTTTAATTAAAGGCGAAGATTTTGGAAAATTAGCGCGCGAAAACAGCGATGACCCAAGTGCAAAAGATAACGATGGCAACTTAGGTTGGTTCTCTGTTTTTCAAATGATTTATCCTTTTGAATCTGCCGTTTATTCTTTAAAACCGGGTGAAGTAAGCATGCCTGTTCACACACAATACGGCTACCACATCGTGAAATTAAATTCTTCGCGTCCGGCACAAGGCGAAATTCATACAGCGCATTTGTTGTTGAAATTCCCTGAAGGTGCAAACGATGCTCAAAAGAAAAAAATTGCAACTCAAATAGATTCAATTTATCAAGCTATTGTTTCCGGAAAAGTTTCTTTTGAAGATGCTGTTGCACAATTTTCTGAAGACAGAACTTCAAGAAACAAAAAAGGTGATTTACCTTGGTTCGGAACAGGAAGAATGGTTCCTCAATTTGAAGAAGCAGCTTTTGCACTTAAAAACGATGGCGATATTTCTAACCCGGTTCAAACTGCTTACGGCTGGCATATTATTAAGCGTTTAGAGAAAAGAGATGCTCCAAAATACGATGAAGTAAAATCAACTTTAAAACGCAAAATTGAGCGTGATAGCAGAAGCCAAGTAGCAAAAGGTATTTTGGTAGAAAAGATTAAGAGAGAAAATAACTTTAAAGATTTCCCTGCCAATAAAAAAGAATTTTTTGCTGCTGTAGATTCAACTATTACCAAAGGAACTTTAAATACTGCTGAATTAGAGAAGTTGAACAAACCACTTTTCACTATTGCAAACAATACGTATTCGCAAGCAGATTTTGCAGGATATATTTCAAAAAATGCAAAACATAGAGGCGATAAAAACAAAGAACAACTTTTAGAAGAGTACTACGAAAACTTTGTAGCACAAAGCGCTTTGGATTACGAAGAAAGCCAATTAGAAACTAAAAAGCCTGAGTTTAAATCTTTGATGAAGGAATACAGAGATGGTATTTTGTTGTTTGAATTAACCGACCGCGAAGTATGGAGCAAAGCTTCTAAAGATACAGTTGGTTTAAATGCTTTCCACGAGCAAAACAAAAATAAATACATGTGGGGAAATCGCGTGCAAGCAGTTATTTACAACACAACCGATAAAACTTTAGCTGAAAAAGCACATAAAATGGCTTTGAAGAAAAATGCTGATGAAGAAAAAATAAAAGCAAAATTGAATAAGCCCGATGCTGCTGCAAAAATTTCAACTATTGATGGCAAATACGAAAAAGGCCAGTACAACGTGATTGATGAAATAGATTGGAAAGTTGGTGTAACTCCTGTGAAAATGTTAGATGACAGCAGCTACCGTTTTATTGTGGTGAAAGCATTGGTAGCTCCTGAACCTAAAACATTAAAAGAAGCAAAAGGTTACGTAGTAAGCGATTACCAAGAATATTTGGAAAAAACTTGGTTAGATAATTTGCGCAGAAAGTATCCGATAAAAGTGAATGAAAGTGTTTTAAAAGCACTGATAAAAAAATAGTATCACAAGAGCAACAATGACTCAAAGCACACCAAACAAAAAAACTTTAGTATTTAAAAATAGAAAAGGAACTCCTACAACGGGGTTCTTTTTCTTCATAGCATTTCTATTGCTTTTGGGTGGCTGCCAATACTTGAAACAAAAAATTTCTGGCACAGATGAAAAACCTATTGCAAGAGTTTATGATGAATATCTCTATGCCAGCGACTTGAAAAATTTAACCACAGGATTAAGCCCAAAAGATAGCGCACAAGTAATTAAATCTGCCATTGAAAAATGGATGCAGCAGCAACTACTTTTAAAAAAAGCTGTTGAAAATATTCCTGATAACGACCCGAGCATTTTAAGAAAAGTAGAAGACTATCGCCAATCTTTAGTGCTTTATGAATACGAAAAAGCATTGATTATTGACCGTTTAGATACAGCCATCAATCAAGCAGATATTCAAAAGTATTACGACCAATACAATGATAATTTTCCTTTGTCTCAAATCATGTATTTGATACAGTTTGTGAAACTAAAAGACAATGCTCCGGAGATTAAAGAATTTAAAAAGCTATTGCTTAAAAACCATACCACCGAAGATGAAGAACAAATTGAAGGCTATTGCAAAGCAAATGTTACTTCTTATGCATTTGCAGAGCCGCTTTGGTATAATGCAGAAAATTTAAAAACTATGTTTCGCTTTGAAGATGGCGACTTATTGCAGCTTTCGGTAAACAACAAGTTCAAAGCGTATGAAAAAGAAGAAGGAACAACTTTTTATGTAAGAATCTTAGATATTAAGCGTGAAGGCGAAAAAATGCCTATTGAATTGGCAAGAACGGATATAGCGAAAATAATTATTGAAAAACGTAAAATGAAATTGATTGAAGATTTTTATAAACGCGCTTACAATGAAGGAGTTACATCAAAAAATGCAGAGTTATATGTTCAATAAAATCTCCTTTTTACTCGTATTTTTCTTTCTTGTATTTACTGCAAATGCACAGTTAGAAAAAGGAAATATTTCTACCGGAGCCGGCATTGATATTGCCAGCACTTTTGTAGCAGCTACGAAATATAACAACAGTTATTTCAACCTGAGTGTTGCGCCAGGATTAACCTACTTTGTAATAAACAACTTAGCTATTGGCGGAAGTGTAAATTTTACAATGATAGTGCAGCGAAGAGAAAAAACAACCGCTTTTCTTTCGGAAGTAGGGCCAACTATTCGTTACTATTTTGGAAAGAAAAAAGTAACCAATAAAAAAGGATTTATTCAACTGAATGGTGGATATGCAACTTCTACTTTTTTAATTGATAGTAAAGTTTCTGGTCGCGATGGCGGCTTTGTTGGTGGTTTGATTGGTTTTGCTTATTTCATCAATAAAAACATTTCGATGGAAACTTCTTTAGGTTATACTTACAATAAACAAAAGGATTGGGTACGGCACAATATTCCTTTTAAAGTGGGATTTAATATTTTTATTTTACCCAAAAAGAAATCACCTGAGAGTGAGGCGCAGCCTTGATTTTGTATTGAAAAATAAATAAATTAAGAGTACGAGATATACCAATCTCATAAAAAATATCAACTATACTCTTGACAAATCAATAGCATAGCCCTATTTTGCAGCATGTAAACACTAATACGATAACAGAAAAATAAAGTTTCAAAAAAGTTACAAGAAAAAATTTAAAAATTTAAAATATGGAAAAGCCTTACACCTTTACAATGATTTTCTCTGCTCTACTACTTATTACAGGCGTAGTTTTTGCAGAACCGCTAAATGGAGAATACACCATTGGACAAAATGGTACTTTTAAAAGCATGAATGCAGCCGTAAAGTCTTTACAAGATAATGGCATTTCAGGACCGGTTTGGCTTAGCTTTGAAAAAGGAGAGTACAAAGAAAAAGTGAACATTGGTAATATTAAAGGTGCAAACGCCATGAACACCATCACTTTTGATTCAAAATCAGGAAATAATTCTGATGTAGTGATTGAATCTCCCGCTGATGGAAGTGATTACACGATTAGCTTAAAAGATGCTTCTTTTATTTCATTTGAAAATATAACCATTTCAAACAGCGCTTCCACTTATGGAAATGTTGTGAAAGTTGATGGCAATGCTTCTAACATTGGTTTTAAAAGTTGTATTTTAAATGGAGTAGAAGGTGCCAGAACAGGTTCAAATAATGCCGTGATTTATTGCACTTCGCAAGGCAAAAAGGATTATTTTTCTTTTGATGATACGGAGTTAAATAATGGCAGTTACGGTTTGTATAAGAAAGCCGAAACTGCATCAATAAGAACATTGATCTCAGGCTGCTTATTTTACAACCAATACGAAAGCGGTGTTGTGATTGATAATGAAGAAGCTCCAGTGCTAACAAACAATGTAGTGAATTCGCTTTCTAAATTCAGCGATTACAAAGCAGTAGCTTTAAGCCAATGCAACGGAAATACAATTATTTCAAACAATATTATCAATGCAGCAAATGGTCGCTACGCTATTTATTTGGATAACTGTACCGGTTTGGATAATAACTACGCATCAATAAATGCTAACTCAATTTCAGTAGGCGGAACTGATGCAATTTATGGTATTGCAATCAATGGAAATTCTGATAATCAACTTATTAACTTCAACAGAATTAAACTTACCATTGATGCAAAACAAGCAGCTAACCAAGCTTACTACGCTAATAATTCAACAGGAAAAAATGTAAATCTTACCAATAATTTATTCTATGATTTGAATACTGGAGGCTACACAATTCTTGGAAATACTTACAAAGATTTCTTTAACCAATTGCCGGAGCAAAACAGTTCGCTTTCAGTTTCTGCAAATGGAATTACAATAGAAAAAGTGATACCAATAAAATAATATATTCCAAAGTTTTTCAGACTTGTTCAGACTAAGACGGTTTCTTTGAAGCCGTCTTTTTTTTTGTTTATATTCTACAATATAGTTTTGAATAAAAGGTTACAGAACGAACCTTTTTAATTGTGGATAAACTATGCAACATTCAAGGTTAAAAATCAGTACAACCACAAAGTTGAACCGATGTACCTATGAAAGCGAGTAGAAACCATGAAAAATACTTTAGTGGAATATTTTCCATTTTAACCATTCTCACATTTTTCTTAGCCGAAAAAGCAAATGCGCAATGTTCTACCCTAAAAGCGTATGCAGGAAGAGATACATCTGTTTGTGCAGGAATGAATTTCACATTAGGTGGTTCGCCTTCTGCAAGCGGAGGAAAATCGCCATATACTTATCTTTGGACAACAACTACCGATACTGTTTCTTCTAAGACAAGCGCCAATCCAACTGCAAGTCCATACACTACTTCTATTTATATTTTAAAAGTAACTGATGACAATAATTGTACAGCATTCGATACTATTACAATAACTGCCGGAACTTGTAATGTGGTTTGTTCAGGAGCAACAGGTCCCAATTTATTAGGTGCGATGGGAACTTTTAGTACGCCATATATTTCACCAAACAATAGTACTTCTGCATCTTGTATTAGAAACGGAACGCCTGAAGCACCATTGGATAATATTGGTAATCCAAAACCTACGCAAACATCTTATGTGTATTCGCAAACGAGCGGTGGCTTAGGACCTGAAGGTAGATATACTTTCGTGAAGAAATTGGGAAATGGCTCTGCTGCAAACTGTTTACACAACGATTTTAGAGGTGAAGATCACACCGGAGATGGCGGCTATTTTATGGCAATAAACGGCTCACCTAACCAAGCTCAATTTGGAGCAACTTTTTTTAGAATGGATTCTATTCCGGTATGTGCAAATACCGATTATGAGTTTAGCGCTTGGTTAGCCAATTTAAAAACAGGAATGCAAACACATGCAGCAGGTTCATTTCCCAATATTGCATTCTTTATAAATAATGTGATTGTGGCTTATAGTGGGCCAATTCCGCCAACAAATGGACAATGGAATAATAATTGGATTAAAGCCGGAGGAACTTGGCACAGCGGTAATACAACGCATGCTTCAATTAGAATTGATAATTACACATTTGTAGCGTTTGGAAACGATTTAGCATTAGATGATATTCACTTTCAGGTTTGTGGTCCTGTAATTATTTCTAAGACTTCTAAAACAACTTATTGTGTTGGAGAACAAGTTATTATTCGCGATTCAGTAGCTTGCACAAATGGACAACCGTACTCATGGTATCGCTGGCAGCGTAGCTTAGATGGAGGAAATACTTGGTCGAATATTTCTAATATCCAGTCTTCAAACAACAGTGCTTATTATCCGGTTAGCTTGCCTCCGTTCACAGCAACAATGGCGCTGAATAATTCAAAATATAGAGTTGTAGTTTCTTTAGATTCTTCATCACTTGCTGACCCAAATTCGGGCTGTTTGATTATTGGTGATGCCACAACAATAAATGTGAGAACTGCTCCTACTGTTACTTTACAGAATACGGATACTTTGTGTTACGGCACTTCAAAAACTTATACGCCAATTATTTCAGGAGGTCAAAATCCATTTACTTCTACTTGGACAAATTTAGGTAATGGAAGCACCACAAATTCTAATGCGCTTAGTTTATCACTAACAAACACAGTGAAATATTCTGTGAAGATTACAGATGCAAACCAATGCACCGCTCAAGATACAATAACTGTAGCGCTTGCGCCTACAATCACTTTTGCTAAAAATGTAAGTAGCAATCCTTGTGTAGGAAGTAATACAGCCACTATTAAAATTGTTCCAACAAGTATAGGCGCTCCTTTCCAATTTAATTGGAGTACGGGAGCGCAAATTGACTCTATTAAAAACCTTGCGAATGGAAAATATACAGTTACTATCACAAATCATTTTGCTTGTACTGCGAAAGATTCTACAATAATTTCAGCAGTAACAAATACATTAACCGCAAATGGCACAACCGATTCCGTAAAATGTTTTGGCAACAACACAGGCAAAATTACACTTTCAGTATCAGGCGGAACGCCAAGCTACACTTACGTTTGGAGCAATGGAAGTTCAACAAAAGATATTCAGAATTTAGCTGCAGGAAATTATGCTGTTACGGTTCGCGATGCGAATAATTGTTCGGCAACAAAATCGTTTACAGTTGCTCAACCAAACGCAGCATTAACTGCAAACGGCACAACCGATTCTGTAAAATGTTTTGGCAACAACACAGGTAAAATTACACTTTCAGTATCAGGCGGAACGCCAAGCTACACTTACGTTTGGAGCAATGGAAGTTCAACAAAAGACATTCAGAATTTAGCTGCCGGAAATTATGCTGTTACGGTTCGCGATGCGAATAATTGTTCGGCAACAAGAGCATTTACTGTTGCTCAACCAAATGCAGCATTAACTGCAAATGGCACAACCGATTCCGTAAAATGTTTTGGCAACAACACAGGTAAAATTACACTTTCAGTATCAGGCGGAACACCAATCTACACTTACGTTTGGAGCAATGGAAGTTCAACAAAAGATATTCAGAATTTAGCAGCAGGAAATTATGCTGTTACGGTTCGCGATGCGAATAATTGTTCGGCCACAAAATCGTTTACAGTTGCTCAACCAAACGCAGCATTAACTGCAAACGGCACAACCGATTCTGTAAAATGTTTTGGCAACAACACAGGTAAAATTACACTTTCAGTATCAGGCGGAACGCCAAGCTACACTTACGTTTGGAGCAATGGAAGTTCAACAAAAGACATTCAGAATTTAGCTGCCGGAAATTATGCTGTTACGGTTCGCGATGCGAATAATTGTTCGGCAACAAGAGCATTTACTGTTGCTCAACCAAACGCAGCATTAACTGCAAACGGCACAACCGATTCCGTAAAATGTTTTGGCAACAACACAGGTAAAATTACACTTTCAGTATCAGGCGGAACGCCAATCTACACTTACGTTTGGAGCAATGGAAGTTCAACAAAAGACATTCAGAATTTAGCTGCCGGAAATTATGCTGTTACGGTTCGAGATGCGAATAATTGTTCGGCAACAAGAGCATTTACAGTTGCTCAACCAAACGCAGCATTAACTGCAAACGGCACAACCGATTCTGTAAAGTGTTTTGGCAACAACACAGGTAAAATTACACTTTCAGTATCAGGCGGAACGCTAAGCTACACTTATGTTTGGAGCAATGGAAGTTCAACAAAAGACATTCAGAATTTAGCTTCAGGAAATTATACTGTTACGGTTCGCGATGCGAATAATTGTTCGGCAACAAAATCGTTTACTGTTGCTCAACCAAATGCAACTTTAACCGCAAATGGCACAACCGATTCCGTAAAATGTTTTGGCAACAACACAGGAAAAATCACATTGAGCGTATCAGGCGGAACACCAATCTACACTTACGTTTGGAGCAATGGAAGTTCAACAAAAGATATTCAGAATTTAGCAGCAGGAAATTATGCTGTTACGGTTCGCGATGCGAATAATTGTTCGGCAACAAAATCGTTTACAGTTGCTCAACCAAACGCAGCATTAACTGCAAACGGCACAACCGATTCTGTAAAATGTTTTGGCAACAACACAGGTAAAATTACACTTTCAGTATCAGGCGGAACGCCAAGCTACACTTACGTTTGGAGCAATGGAAGTTCAACAAAAGACATTCAGAATTTAGCTTCAGGAAATTATACTGTTACGGTTCGCGATGCGAATAATTGTTCGGCAACAAAATCGTTTACTGTTGCTCAACCAAATGCAACTTTAACCGCAAATGGCACAACCGATTCCGTAAAATGTTTTGGCAACAACACAGGAAAAATCACATTGAGCGTATCAGGCGGAACACCAATCTACACTTACGTTTGGAGCAATGGAAGTTCAACAAAAGATATTCAGAATTTAGCAGCAGGAAATTATGCTGTTACGGTTCGCGATGCGAATAATTGTTCGGCCACAAAATCGTTTACAGTTGCTCAACCAAACGCAGCATTAACTGCAAACGGCACAACCGATTCTGTAAAGTGTTTTGGCGATAATACAGGTAAAATTACACTTTCAGTATCAGGCGGAACGCCAAGCTACACTTACGTTTGGAGCAATGGAAGTTCAACAAAAGATATTCAGAATTTAGCAGCAGGAAATTATGCTGTTACGGTTCGCGATGCGAATAATTGTTCGGCAACAAAATCGTTTACAGTTGCTCAACCAAACGCAGCATTAACTGCAAACGGCACAACCGATTCTGTAAAGTGTTTTGGCGATAATACAGGTAAAATTACACTTTCAGTATCAGGCGGAACACCAAGCTATACTTACGTTTGGAGCAATGGAAGTTCAACAAAAGACATTCAGAATTTAGCAGCAGGAAATTATGCTGTTACGGTTCGAGATGCGAATAATTGTTCGGCAACAAAATCGTTTACAGTTGCTCAACCAAATGCAACTTTAACCGCAAATGGCACAACCGATTCCGTAAAATGTTTTGGCGATAACACGGGAAAAATCACATTGAGCGTATCAGGCGGAACACCAATCTACACTTACGTTTGGAGCAATGGAAGTTCAACAAAAGATATTCAGAATTTAGCTGCAGGAAATTATGCTGTTACGGTTCGCGATGCGAATAATTGTTCGACCACAAAATCGTTTACAGTTGCTCAACCAAGCAGTAAAATTTCAAATACATATAATAAGACTGATGTTTCTTGTAATAATGGAAGTAATGGCTCAATTACACTAAGCCCAATTGGTGGAACTCCGCCATATCACTATCGCTGGAACAACGGAAATAATACAGCAACAGCAACAAACTTAGGCTTAGGTAACTATTTTGTTACGGTTTATGATGCCAATAATTGTCCGCTGAAAGATTCATTTAAAATTGAACAACCTGCTGCCATTGTTTTAGTTTCCAATGCAATTCAGCCAATTTGTTTTGGAGAAAAAACAGGTGAAGCAGCCATTTTCCCAACGGGCGGAGTTGCGCCATATCAATACGTTTGGAGCAATAATCAAACTGTGTCGGCAATTAAAAATTTAGCTTCTGGAAACTACCAAGTTACAGTTACCGATGCGAATGGTTGTGCTCAGGTGAAAGCAATTCAAATTCAATCACCCAATGCAATTTTAGTACAACTAAAAGCTGAAAATAACTTATGCTTCGGAGAGCAAAAAGCTAAGATTGCCTCGACTGTTTCGGGTGGTTCACTTCCATATATTTATGAATGGAGTAACAATCAATTTACAAATGAAATTTCTAATCTTTCAAATGGAAATTATTCGCTAACTGTTACAGATAAAAATGGGTGTTCCGTTTCAAAGTTTGCCAATATTACTTCGCCACAAGCAGTAAATGTTTCGCTGCAAATTTCAGGAATAAATGCTTGTGAAACTTTGCAACAAGCTACGATTACAGCGACCCCAACAGGAGGCTCTGTGCCATTTACGTTTCTGTGGAGCAATGGTTCAACAGATAATATTGTTAGAAATATTCCAACCAATTCGATGGTTCAAGTTGTGGTGAAAGATAAAAATGGTTGCATAGCAACTGCACAAGATAGCGTGTTGCCAATTTTGCCACTTAAATCAGAGAAAAATGCAGAAAATATTGGTTGCCAAAACAATGCAAAAGGTAGGGCAGGAGTTAATGTTTCCGGAGGAAGTAAACCATATCGTTTTGAATGGAGTACGGGCAGTAAGAATGCTGAAATTTTCCCACAAGAGGCTGGCATTTATCAGGTAACTATTACAGATAAAAACGGTTGCACAACAACAGCGCAATTCCCCATTTCTAAAGAAGAAGGAATTACTGTAAAAACCATTGAAGCACAAACCATAAAGTTAGGTGAAAGTGTTGAGTTGGAAACGAATGCTTCTTCAAGCAACATTAGTCAATGGTTGTGGATTCCTGATGATTTTAATTCCGGCTTAGATTGCGGAAATTGTCAATCGCCAAATGCGCAACCGAAGAAAACAACCACCTATCAAGTTACGGCAATTGATAATCGTGGCTGTGCTGCGATTGACACAGTGACAATTTCTGTAATTGCAGATCACACCTTGTATATTCCAAATACGTTTTCGCCAAACGGAGATGGTTCAAACGATACTTGGGGAATATTCGGAAACTTAGGCGGCATCAAGGAATATGATTTGAAAATTTTCAATCGCTGGGGCGAAAAAGTATATGAAAGTAGCGATCCTCATTTTCAGTGGAATGGCACTTACCAAGGTGTGTTGCAAGAGCCGGGTGTATTTGTTTACTATATGAAAGTAATTTTTGTAGATGGCTTAAAACCTGATGGCGATGGCAAAGGAAGTATTACTTTGATTCGATAAAACTTAACGGCTCATTGCTCCGCAAACGCTCAACACTTGTCCACTCACATAAGTTGAAAGATCGCTGGCGAGAAACAAAACAGCATTAGCAACTTCTTGTGCACTACCCATTCTGCCAAATGGAATTTGCTTCATAATTCCGGCTTTTACTTCAGGGCTTAGTACTTGTGTCATGTCTGTTTCAATAAAACCGGGAGAAACTGCATTGCAGCGAATACTTCTAGATGCAAATTCATCGGCAATGCTTTTAGTGAAGCCAATAATTCCCGCTTTTGAAGCGGCATAATTTGCTTGCCCTGCTTGCCCTCTCAAACCAATTATTGAAGTAAGGTTAATAATACTGCCTTGTTTGGCGCGCAACATGTGTTTAGAAACGTGTTTCGTAAGGTTGAAAACGCTTTTCAAATTTGCTTGAATCACTTCGTCAAATTGTTGCTCACTCATACGCAACAATAAATTATCGCGTGTAATTCCAGCATTGTTCACCAAAATATCAATCTTACCAAATTCTTTAATTACAGATTCTATTGTTTGCTCGGCTTGTTCATAGCTTCCGGCATCAGATTTTATGCCAAACACTTTTACTTCATCGGTGCTTAATTTATCAGAAATCTGTTTTGCTTTTTCTTCGGAACTCACAAAAGTGAAAGCAACATTTGCGCCTTGTGATGCAAGTGTTTCAACAATTGAATAACCAATTCCGCGCGTTCCTCCTGTAACTAAGGCAACTTTTCCGCTTAGTAATTTTGTCATGTATTTTTAATTATTGAATTAGGTTTATCTGTAAACAAAAACGCTTCCTTCACGCTGTGTCCAAGTTTCATCTATGTATGAAATACGAACTACGTAAGCATACATTCCGGGATCTACTTTTTCTCCGCGATAATATCCGTCCCAGCAGCTTTTTAAATCAGTAGCGGAGAAAACTTGTTCTCCCCAGCGGTTGAACACTTTTAAATCTATGCTCACTACGCCATCGCTGAATAAACACCAAAAATCGTTATTCCCATCACCATTCGGAGTAAAGAAATTTGGAATGTAAATGGTTTTATCAGCCAAAACAGTAAAAGGAATAAAAATAGTATCACCACAGCCATTGGCATCGCGAACTATAAAAGTATAATCTATACTTTTAATTGGTGAAGCCACAGGATTGGGACAATCGTAGCAGCTTAAACCTTTTTGCGGTCGCCACTCGTAGGTGTAATTATTTGAAGCCGGAGTTACATCTACCGTAAGGTTTATTTGCCTTCCAACTTTTACCAATGTGGTGTCCGGTGGCAATGCTACAATTTCATCGGGTTCAGTAACGTTTGCTTGCGCGGTTGCTGTACAACTTCTGCTATCAAAAACTGTAACAGCATAGCTGCCCGCTTTTAGTTTTGAAAGTGTTGCAATCTGTGAATTAGTGTTCCACAAATAGGTGTAGCCAGGTGTGCCGCCAACGCCTGTTGCTACTAATTTGCCATCTTTTCCGCCAAAACAGGTTACATTTTTAATACTATCAATAGTAGCAGAAAATGCCGGTGCGGCCACAATTGTATAAGATTGCGAATCTCTACATTGGTTGTTATCTACCACTGTAACATCGTAAGTTCCGGGAACCAACTGAGAAATGGAAGCGCCTGTTTGGCTGCTACTCCAAGTGAAAGTATAAGCTGGCGTTCCGTTTGCTGCATCTACTGTAATACTCGCATCAGGTAAATTGAAACACTGTTGATCTGTTTGTTTTACTAAATTTATTGTTGGAAGCGGATATGCCGTAACTACAATATCATTACTCAAACCTTCGCAATTATTGGCATCAGTAGTAGTAACATTAAAAGTACCACTTGCGGTTACATTTATGGTTTGTTGCGAGGCTGCATTGCTCCAACTATAAGTTTGGAATGTAGAGTCTGTACTCAAATTCACACTGCCGCCTTGGCAAAAAGAAATTGGCCCATCAGCTGAAATAGTTATTGGCAAAGGAGTTGTAGAAATGTTTACTTGTGCTGTGTCGCTTCTCCAAATACAACCTTGCGCATCTACTGCCATAAAGAAATATCCACCGCTTTGGTTCACACTTAATGAATCGGTGGTTGCCATTGTGTTCCAAACTTTTTGAACAAACTGCTGAGCAGAATAAAGCGTAGTACTTCCTCCTTTGCAAACAGCAATTGGACTTGCCGGCAACACAGGTTCCACTTGTGCAGGATTTATTGTTACTTCCACTGAATCTAAGCCTGAGCAACCTCCGGCAGAAACAATTAAATAGTATTTTCTCACGCGTGGCGTGCTTGTGAAATTGGTGTCGCGTACAGCAGGGTTTGCAACTGTAGAATCAGAAAGTCCGATGGTTGGCGACCAAAAGTAAGTTGCACTTGGCACAGGAACACCGCCAATAGCAGTAATGCCACCGCTACAAACTGTTTGGTCAGTTCCTGCATCAGTAGTTGGATTTGGATTTATGGTTACAGAGCCGGTAGCTTGCGGAATGGTGCAGCCGCCATCGCTAATATCTAAAGTAAGGTTTTTAGTTCCGGTTGAAGCCCAACGAACTTCTAAAGGTCCCGGACCCGATGGATTTCCACTCACCACAGTTCCGCCATCTAAACCCCAAGTGAAAGTTGCGTTTGCAGAAGGTGTTCCATTAAAATTAAGAATAGTACTTCTGCCATCGCAAATTTGTGCAGGTGTTGGAGTAAAGCCGGCATTAAAAGTACCTTGAACATGTGCCATTAGCGTATCGTACTTATAGCAAGAGTATTTATCAGTAACCTTTACAGTGTATTGCTGGTCTTGCATTATTTGCTCTGTTATATTTTGAGTAACTTTTGCGCTCGGTGTCCACACATAAGTGTAAGGTTTGGAGCCTAATACCGGATTGCACTTTAATGTAACAGTTGCACCTGAACATACTGTTGTGTCTTTCGATAAATTAAATAGCGTTTGATTATTGAATGTTGCATTCACATCAGGGCACAAATTCACTTCAATAATAGAAACACTAGTTCGGTCGCAAGGTAAATCGTTCCATGTTCCTCCGCTATAAATTTGAACGCATTGTTCTCCATTGTTACAGCGATATTTATCACTGCAAAAAGGACTTCCGCAACCGAAAGTACAATCGTTATAGCCATTATTATTTGGTTCTCCAGATGCCCAGTTTTGAAATAGCGATGGGGTTGCTGCTCCCGGAGTAAAAGGTCCCGTAGTTCCATCTAATGCATAAAAGGTAGAAGCTGCGGTTCCGGTTCTTTTATATCCAATCCAAATAGTGCCACCGTATTGTCCATATATATTATTAGCATTTAAAGCATTTAATACATTCTGGTTTTCCTGAGCATCATTAAACACAACTAAATTAGCGCCTAAAGTTGAAGCAGAAGCTTGTGCTTGAGCCGCATCTTGCGAGTTTGGGTTTATGAAATACAAACTGCAATCTTGCCCTGAAACCGGCAGTGGAATATATCCTGCACCGGTAAAAGTATTCATGATTAGCTGCATGTCGCAACCTTGTGGGCCGGTTATTGGCGGGCAATTATCAATAGTAATATTTACAGTATCTTCTGAATAACAACTGTATCTATCTGTAGCACGAAAAATATACTGTGTATTTACAGATGGGCTTACAAATATATCTTTAGATGTTTGCCCAGAACTCCAGGTATATGTAAATGTTGGGGAGCCTAAAATTGTATTAGTTTTAAGTTGTACAGATTTTCCAATACAAACTGTGGTATCGTTATTTCCTGTAATTTCAGGGCAAAGGTTTACTTCAATAATAGAAACACTGCTATTGTCGTTACAAGCCTCATCGTTCCATAATCCATTGCTATATATTTGTACGCATTGTTCACCATTAGAACATTTATATCCGTTGCAACCAACACCACATATAGGCGAGCATTGATATCCATTGTTGTTAGGCTCTCCCGAACTCCAGTTTTGGTAAATGCCGGGAGTTGGTCCACCAGTTGTTGGAGTTAAAAATGAGCCAAAAGATCCATCTAGCGGATAAAATGTTGGGGCAGCAGTTCCTGTTCTTTTATAGCCCATCCAAATAAAAGGGCTATTAGCAAATATATTTTGAGCGTTTAAAGCATTTACTACATTTTGATTCTCTTGTGCATCATTCATTACAACAAGGTTTGCTCCAAGCGTTTGTGCGGCTGCTTGTGCAGCTGCGGCATCTTGTGCAGTAGGGTTTATGAAATACAAACTACAATCTTGCCCTTGCACGTTTAGTTGTACATAGCCTTGTCCGGTAAAAGTGCTTACAATTTGTTGAATATTGCAGCCTTTATATTGTGCCCAGCTCGTGGAACTTAATAAACTGCAGTAGCATATTAGAAACCCAAAAACTTTTTTCATCTCTATCCGTTAATTTTGAAAGTTGCCAAAAATATGGAATTAGCGGAAATAAGATGAATAAGTTATACAAACGGTTTGCACACTAAAACAAAAAATGATTATCTATTTATATTTAATAATATTTAAAGCAAAGAAAATTAAGAGCAATCACAGTTGTCTTTGTCTATTTTAACCGCATATCAGGGTCTTCTTTCATCAATGAAATATCTTTTGGCTTTTCTTTCTTCATTATTTCCTCAACTTCTTTTTTAGGATAAACCTCTTCAGGTTTCAAGTGTAACTTCACATCTTTAGTTTTCACGGTAGTGGAATAAACCAAGTTATCGCGTTTGCCGAAAAGTGTTCCCATAGCATAAGTTGTTTGCACTGCATAATCTACTACATACAATGTATCTACGGGTTTAAATGCAATTTGGGCAACTACATTTAAAGTGTCCATTTTTGCTACCAAGAAGAAGCGTTTTGCTCTTTCACTTTTTACATTAAATTCTATATACTCAATAGCCTTTTTTTCTTTAGTGATAAAAACTCTACCACTCACGGTTACAAAATCATTTTTTTTAGTAGGAATACTTTTATAGCCAATTACATCTAACTCTGAATTATTGTAAGTGGTATTTCCTAAGTATGTAAATTCAAAATCTTTTAGTTTATCTTCCTTAAACGTATTTTCAACCATAGCAAATTGCAGAATGTTTTCGGGCTTCATACCCACGGCAAACTCTCCCTTTTTATCATACATTTCATAAGAATATACTTTTGAAAACATTTCCATTTTTTTGCCTTGGTATGATTTAATATAAGCATCTAAATCAAAGTAAGTATAATGACTGCGATGCCCGCTGCGCTTACTAAAATCTTTAAATGTCATACGGATTTTAGAGTAGTCGCTTGGGTAATTTTGCTTGGTATTTGCAATGGCACTTTTTACCATGTCGCGTGCTCCAAATGGTGTAATTACTACTTCTGCCAAATTATATTGTGTGGGCTTTGCTGCAACTACATTTCCCATTTTTTTGAGCGCACCAAGGGTGATGCGAATTTCTTCGTAGCCCAAATGCGAAAACCAAATACTGTCGTTATCTGTTACACCATCAGCTTTTAATTGAAAGATGCCCTCATCATTCGCAAAGCCACCTTCTTTAGTTGCGGGAATAAAAACATTGCTATATGGCAGCGCATAACTGGTTTCTGCATCAGTAATTTTACCTTCAATTAGAGTGCTTTGTGCAATCAATATTGTATAAAACAATAGGAGTGTGGAAATGGAAATAGTCTTCTTCACTGTTTAAATTTTATCTAAAGTAATAAGAGAAGTGAAGTTAGACAAAGGTTATAGATTATTTTTTTGCTGTATGCTTTTTTGAAAGAATAGAATACAGAATTGGAATAAGAAAAATGGCAACGGTAAGCAGTGAAAAAACTAAATCACTCTTTTCATTTTCAAACAAAATGCAGAAAGCAGAAGTTTCGAAATAATGACAAGCGTAAGAAGCGCAAAGTTTTAAGCCTAATAAGCCAACAATAAAAAATGCGATGGATTCTAAAAATGGAAATTTTTCCATGAGCGAAACAAAGTATCCTGCCACAATTCGCATGGTGATGATACCGATAAAAACTCCAGTGCAAACCAAATAGATATTTTTTGTAAAAGCTACTGCGGCAAACACATTGTCGAGTGAAAATGTAATATCCATAATTTCTACTTGCAGCACAATGCTCCAAAAAAGTGAAAGGAATGGGAGTTTCTTTGGGTGTTTTATTTCTTCTGTAATTTCTACTCCTGCTGATTGTGCAAGATTTTTTTTCTGCACGAAATGCTTGTAGAAATAGCTTAAACTTAAATAAATTAAGTAGCCGCCACCTACTAATTTTAGAAAATTTATTTGCATTAAATAACCAGCTAAAACTAATGCTGTGCCGCGAAAAATATATGCTAAAATTAAGCCTATTTTTAATGCTTTTTTTCGTTCTTTTTCAGTTGGTAAATCCATTACCATTGTTGCTAAAACAGCAGCATTGTCTATACTTAAAAGACTTTCGATAATAATGAGGTTTAGCACGATTAGCAAAGCCCCATAAGGATCGCCTCCGGTAATGTCAATAAAAAGAGTTTGTAAAAAATCCAACAGTTAAAAATTGAAATAAAGTAAAGTACAAATATCTAAAAAGTGGTCTGTGCGTATAAGAAATTGATAACAGCAAAATGTCAATAACTCAATAACTTTTCTATTGCAATATTTAGGCGGCTTTTAGCTAAAAAGTTTTGTTCTAAAGGAATTGCAAATGGCACAGGTGTGTCTAAAGATGCGCATCTTAAAACCGGTGCATCTAAATATTCAAAAAGGTTTTCGTTTATCCATGCGGCAATTTCTGCGCCAATTCCTCCGGTAAGTGTGTCTTCGTGCAATATCAATACTTTACCTGTTTTCTTTACTGTTTCGGCTATTGCTTCTTTATCAAATGGCAACAAAGTTCTAAGGTCAAGAATATCGGCAGTAATGGAATTTTCTGCGTTCAAATTTTTCATGGTATCAATTGCCCAATGCACTGCTGCGCCATAAGTAATTATAGAAATGTCGTTGCCTTGTTGAACTAATTTTGCTTTGCCAATTTCAAGTGTATAATACGTTTTAGGCACAGAGCCTTCAATTCCTCTATATAATGCTTTGTGTTCAAAAAACATTATTGGATTAGGGTCTTCAATTGCGGCACACAGCAAACCTTTGGCATCAAAAGGCGAAGAAGGATAAACTATTTTTAATCCCGGTACGTGAAAAAACCATGCTTCGTTACTTTGTGAGTGAAAAGGTCCTGCACCAACTCCGGCACCGGTAGGCATTCGCACCACCACATCGGCATTTTGTCCCCAGCGCCAATAACTTTTGGCTAAATTATTCACAATGGCATTAAATCCTGTTGAAACAAAATCGGCAAATTGCATTTCTACTACACTTTTTATTCCTTTTACGCTCATGCCCAGCGAAGCGCTTAAAATACCACTTTCGCAGAGTGGCGTATTGCGCACGCGCTCTTTTCCAAATTCATTTACAAAGCCTTCTGTAATTTTGAAAACTCCTCCATATTCCGCTACGTCTTGTCCCATAATTACAAGATTATCATGCTTTTGCATGGATTGTTTTAAACCTTCGCTCACGGCATCAACCAATCGGATATTGCGTGTTGCTGTATTGGCTAAATCTTCATTGTGAAATTTTTGCGGTATAAATTCTTGAAACAAATCTTTCACCTCTTCGAGTGTATCGGGAACTATTTCAGGTTCTTTTTCAGTTCGTTCAAATGCTGAAAGAATTTCCACATCCATTTCCTCACGTAAGGAAAGCGGGTAATCGGGTGAAATAATTCCTTCATCTATCAACCAATTTTCATAATTGATTACAGGGTCTTTTTTTTCCCAAATTTCAAACAATTCTTTTGGAACATATTTTACGCCACTGGCTTCTTCGTGTCCGCGCATTCTAAAAGTGTTACATTCTAAAATTACGGGATGCGGATTTTCAAGCATTTCTTTTTTTAGTTGTTTCACCGTGTGGTAAACTTCTAAAATATTATTGCCATCAATGGTTAAGCCTTTCATTCCATAACCGGCAGCGCGCTCTGCTAATTGTTTACATCTAAACTGTTCGTTTGTGGGTGTTGAAAGTCCGTAGCCGTTGTTTTCAATTAAAATAATAATTGGTAAATCCCAAACGGCAGCAATGTTGCAAGCTTCGTGAAAGTCACCTTCGCTGGTGCCGCCATCGCCTGTAAATGCAACGGTAATTTTCTTTTCATTTTTAAGTTTTGAAGCCAAAGCAATGCCATCGCCAACGCAAAGCTGCGGACCAAGGTGCGAAATCATTCCAACGATATGATGTTCATTTGTGCCGAAGTGAAAGCTGCGTTCGCGCCCTTTTGAAAAGCCACTTTTTTTACCTTGAAACTGTTCAAAGAGTTGGCTTAAACTGCAATTTCGTGTAGTGAAAACACCTAAGTTTCTGTGGAGTGGACACACATATTCATCTTGTTCTAAAGCCGCGGTTACTCCAACTGAAATAGCCTCTTGCCCAATGCCGGAAAACCATTTGCTCACGCGCCCTTGCCGCAATAGTTTAAGCATGCGCTCTTCAATTACACGTGGCTTTAAAATAAGTTTATAGAGTTGAATAAGTTCTTCGTTATTTAATTCTCTTTTCTCGAATTGCATAAGTGCAAAACTGTGGTTTTATATTCAATTATAGAAAACAAAAAAGGCTTGCAAAAACAAGCCTTACTATTTTGAAACTCAAAGAGCAAATTTTTAGTACACAATCAATTTTTTACTGTGTGTGCTCCCATGAGTTGTGATGGCTACAACATAATTTCCTGCCGTTAATTCATTGATGTCGAAGTAGTATAAGTGTGTTCCTTTGGTGAGTGAAACGGCTCCTGTTTTTGCTACTTTACCCATTACATCAAAGAAAGTAAATTTGGCATCAAAATCTTCATCGGTGGTGATGTTTATGGCAGTAGAATTTTTAGCCGGATTAGGCGTGAAATTACCAATTTCAAGCACTCCGGTTTTGTTGTGTATTTCTGCTGAAGCAATAGGAGTGAACTCTGAATCGCCATCAAAATCTAACTGTTTCAATCTGTAGTAATAGCGAATATTAGGGTCAATGGTTTTGTCATCATAATTATATACTATAGTTTCTGTAGTGTTCCCGTTTCCGTTTACCCAGCCTATATTGCTAAATTCTTTTCCATCAGTAGAGCGGTGAATTTCAAATCCCATATTATCAATTTCGGTTTCTGTTACCCATTTTAGCCGGATAAATTTATTCTCAATTGGCTTAGCTTCAAACAAAGAAAGTTTTACCGGTAATGCTCCTCCGCCACCATTTCCAATACCAAATTCTGAAAATGAAGTAAGTGTATTTAATGTGGTAGAAAGAGAAGATGTTAATCTATTAACGCTTCCCAATAGAGGTAATAAACCACCTCCTTTCCCCCAGTTAGTTACTGCACTTCTGCTTGGACGTTTTAGTAATCCAAAATTATCATCTACCAAACCGCTAAAATGTTGGGTTGAAACTTTTACATCGTAACTTCCCAAAAGTGGTTGTGCGTTTGGTTCCACACGCCATATACCTTCCGGAGATAAGTTGCTCGCAGTTATTTCTTGGTCTTGAAAATCAATTCCTTGTTTTGAATCTTCAGGAACTGAGTCGAATTCAACACACACATAACTTGTGCCAACCAGCAAATTATTTTTCAATTCAAACCAATATTCCCCTTGCTGGCCATTTCTACCCACCGACCAGCGGTAAGTTTTTCCGCTTTCGCCAATATAGCGGCAAAATTGCCCCATAATAAAACTGGAATCGCTACCGCCTTTTGCAGATGTACTGCTATTATTTCGCAACATAATGGTATCTCTTCCCATATCTAAGCAGCCTTTGGTAAGTGTAATTGTATTGTTTACTTCTATTTTACCTTCGGCAATAAATGCAGGGCTTAAACCCGATGTGTTATTCAGCACTATATTTTGATATTCAATTCCATCATCGCCTTTTCCGCAGCTACTTGGAATTATTTGTTGCTGTGTTCCATTAAAGTAAATGGTTGAATTTGAAGCTGAAGTTATTCTGCCAAAATTTTGTGGTGCTGCATTGCGTTTTAGAGTTCCGCCTAAGTACATTTTTGCATTCCCTGCTAAATTGATTATTGCAGTGCTTTGAGCAGTGGCAGATATTTCAATATTATTGGTAACCGTGAGTGTTCCGGTGCTTTGTAAGTTTACTTTTGCAATGCCGCTTTCATTTGTCATTACCAATAATTTACAAGCAGAGCTTCCTGAAATTGTAATTGTTTTTCCTGAAACAAGAGCTGTATCATTTATTCCGGGATAACCTAAAGGAAGGTTGCAATTTCCGGACCATGTTGATGCTAAATTCCACTCACCGGAGCTAATGGCAATGCAGCCAGATGGGTGCTGATGCTTAATCACTACGGTATCTCGTACAATACAAGCACCGGAAGTTATTTTCCATTCTAAAGCAGCTTCGTTTCCAAGCTGAACAGTAACATTAGAAATATTAGATGAAGGTGTGCTAATAGTTGCCGTGCCACTAACAAGCGACCATAAACCACTCGCCCCGGAGCCCGGAGCATTTGCATTCATTTTGAAGGTTGAAGAACCTCCAATTCTTGTAGTGTCTGTTCCGGCATTAGCAGTTAAAACCGGCCCAATCGGTTCTGTAATTACAACTGCAGTTGTTTTAGTGCAATTGTGTGCATCTTGCACTGTTACACTATAGGAACCTGCAACTAAACCTGAAATGTTTTGTGTAGAAGCACCATTGCTCCAAATGTAAGTGTATGGTGTAGTTCCTCCGGTAATATTTAATGTAATGCTTCCGTTAGATTGGCCTTTGCACGAAACATTTGTGCCGATTGCTGTTGCGGAAAGTACAGCAGGTTGAGCAATGTTTACAGAACTTACTTTCGTACATGTTTTTCCATCTTTTACTGTAACGCTATATGTTCCAATACCCAAATTTGAAATAGAAGCAAGAGTGCTGCCAGTATTCCACTTATAGGTATATGGCGCAAGTGTTCCAGATGCTGAAACAGTAATATTCCCATCAGTCAAACCATTACATGAAATGTCTTCTTTTGCGAAATTTACAGTTGGTGGTTGATTAACGGTAACTGCAATTTGTGATGAAGAAACGCAAGTACTTGTGAATGAAATATCGTCTAACCCAAAATCGTTTCCGCCCGCAATAGTGTTGTCGTTTAAAATTGCAATTTCTGCCGATGTGTTTGCTCCGGAATTCCAAGCGGCAGTAAACTTTGCCCATCTGCCTCGTGTAGTGGAAGCAGTAATGTTTGGACCCAAAACAACACCATTAATTTGAAAACGAAGATTGGCAGGATTTGCTTCATTTACAGAAGATATAAATGTAGAAAAATTATATGCAGTATTTGGCTGAACCAAAATTGTTTGTTTCCAAACTGCTTGCCCTGCAATGGTTGCGCCATTTATTATCATAAATTTCCCAGTTCCGCTATTATCTAAACCAGTGAAATTATTGTGATAGTTTGCTGCACTGGTATCTACTGCAAACCGACCTTCCGGTTGCAAACCTTTTCCTCCGGTTGCGGCATTTGCACTTGGACTAATAAAACCGTAAGCACTCGTAAAGCCAGTGTTTCCAAGGTCAAAATTTCCGTTGGTTACCAAATCGTTTGAACTTGCAACTGTAGAAACAGTATATGTAGTTGTGGTTAATGGTGCTGCTTTTGGGTCTGCAATATTGGTAGCACTTAGCCCTATTGCCGGAGACCAGCTATAAGATAAAGCACCATTGGCAGTTACTTTTACCGTATCGCCTCGGCAAATAACCGGAGCTGATGGACTAAAAGTAATATTCACCATTGTGTTGGAAATGGAAACCGTTTGCACTTTAGTTTTTGCTTGAGCATCTGTAACGGTTACTGTGTAGGTTCCCGATGCTAAATCTGAAATGGTTGGTGATGTTTCACCAGTGTTCCAGCTATATGTGTAAGGTGCTTTTCCTCCGCTTACATTAGCTTGTGCTGCACCTCCATTAGCTAAATTACATGCACTTAAACTCGCTACATTTACAGCTAAAGGTAAGAGAACTGTATCGAATAAAACGTTTGTGCAGCCGGAGTTATCTGTAATGGTTACAGAGTAATTTCCGTTGGCTAATTTTATTCTGTCTTGCAAGTTTGAGCCATCATTCCATGCAAAAGTAAATGGTGTATTTCCTCCAGTTGTTTTAACTTCAATAGAACCATCATTGCATAAACCACAAGTAGTGTTGGTCGCTGTTGTTGTTGCAGAAAAGCTACTGTAGTTAATAATTACATCACTACTGTTTGAAGAGCAGCTATTGGTAAGTGTCCAACGTAAAGTAGCTGTTGTTCCGCTATTTAAAGTTGCGGAAGTAGTTGCTGAGTTTGCTGTAGCAATAGAAACATCGCCACCTACAACACTCCAAGCTCCGGTAGCACCTGAAACAGTATTGGCTGCCATCGTAAAATTTCTTGATGTGCATTTTGTTTGGTCGCTGCCAGCATTTGCCGTAATTGGTTGACAATGATTTGAAGAACAACTTCCGGGTGTTGCACTTAAAGTATCAGATGGCGTAAATGAATTTCTAACTACTGAACTATGTGGTGAAGTTGGTTGGCTATCAAATTTTTTAGAGCCGCCTCCATTTACTGATACATCATAAAAATTTATTCCTTTTCCATCATTGCCAAAATAACCTGAATTGGTTGTGCTTCCGGTAAGGTAGTACTTTCCAAAGCCTTTTACAGTTCCAGAATTTGTGAAGTCTTTTCCTCGCACTTCTCCGTTTGAAGATTGTGTAAAAATTCCGCTATTGGTTATTGCTGCTGAAGAACCTGATGTCCATATAAATCCATTATTGGTAGAACTGCTACCGCTATTGGAAAACGACTTGGTTACCAATCTGCAATTATTTACAAATGTGCCTCCGGTTATGGTGATACCGTTTGCCACAACCATTAAACCGCTATTGGTAAATGTGCCTCCGGTAGAAACAGTTGAAGAAATTCTTGCAGTATTTGTACTTGTAAAAGTGTTTCCGCTTGGCACATTTAATTTTTCATTAAAAATTATGTTTCCGTTATTTGTAATAGTTGAGCCAGCGTTCATATTTACGTCTGTTTCAAAAATCATTGTAGCATTTACCGCATTTGTTATTTCAATGTCTTTATCAAAATCAATTTCATTTTGAAAAATTACTGTGCCGTAGTTATTTATTTTTGCATTCGATTTTGGTGTAAATTCAGGTAAATATGCAGTGCCATACACGTTTATTGTGCCATTAAATTTATCGAGTTCACTTGGCGAAAATGTTGCGTTGCTTCCAACACAAATTGTTCCGTTTGAAGTGATTTTTGAAATTTTTCCCGTGAAAGTTCCGCCTGTAAAGCAAAGTGTTTTATTTCCATTTACACTTTGGTTGCTTCCATTGCTACTGCTAATTGTTGTTGTGCAACTTGTACATTGTGCGTGCAATTTTCCTATTGAAAATGTGAATAGAAATAGAATAGAAATAGATATAAGTCTTTTCATAGAGGGTTCAATATTTTCCTCACTTATACTCTATGTATTCAAAAATGTTGCATTTGTAGAATGTTTTTTCTAGAATAAAGAACAAGCATTATGAAAATCAAGAAGATAGACAGCAGTTTTTGTTTTGTATAGTAATCTATTGCTGTAAAGAAGGCTCGTAAGCTAAAAGGCGCTCTCTAATATATTCCGGCAATACAGAACTTTTACGTGTTTGGTAATCGAAAGAAACCATAGTGGTAGTTCCAATATTTATTAGCGTTTCTGTGCCATCTTCATTTTCGCGCACAATTACATATTCCAACTCTATACTTTTTGTGCCTAAATGCGAAGTTCTTACATAGATATATGCAATTTCAGGAAAGCTTAAAGGAGCAACATAAGTAAGATTAGCTGCGGCTAAAATAGCACCATCGTTTTTCCAATCCCATTGGCAGGCTTCATGAAAATAAAATACACGCGCTTGTTCAAAGTAAGTAAGGTAAACAGCGTTGTTCACGTGGTGCATTTCGTCCATATCGCTCCAGCGTGTATCTACTCTTTTTTTGAACTTAAAGTTTTTTAGAAGCTCTTGTAGCGGAATAGTTTTATCGAATTTCATAAATTAAAATTATATGCAAACGTAAATAAAAGGAGTGATTCTATTCTTTAAGAAAGTTAATATTTCTGATTAGGCCCGTAAATTTAGTTCGCTTTACGGGTGAGTTTTTAAATAGAATTTTAAACTCTTCTTCTGTAAGTATTTCCCATTCATGTTTAGGCTTTTGCAACAATTCTTCTTTAGCTAAAAACAAAGGTTCGTTATGCGTTTTCGATTGTGAATTGATGGGGCAAACTTGCTGGCAAATATCACAGCCGAACATCCAGTTTTCAAACTTGCCTTTCATCTCCGTTGGCAGTTCTGTTTCTCTATATTCTATGGTGAAGTAGGAAATACATTTTGAGCCATTTAATTGATAAGGATTTTCTATTGCTCCGGTTGGGCAGGCATCAATACATTTGGTGCAGTTTCCACAATAATCTTTTACAGGGCTGTCGTATTCCAATTCTAAATCGCAAATTATTTCGCTTAGAAAAAAATAAGAGCCTCTGTTTTTAGTAAGTAGAAGAGAATTTTTTCCAACCCAGCCAATGCCGGCACGTTTTGCCCAAGCTTTTTCTAACACAGGAGCAGAATCTACAAAACAACGGGCGCTAATTTTTCCAACTTTTTCTTCAATAAAGCCGAGTAGCTCAAATAGTTTATCTTTAATTACATGGTGATAATCTTCTCCCAAAGCATACATTGAAATTTTGGGTGCGCCTTCTATTTGCATTTGCGGATTAAAATAATTGTAAGCAAGTACTATTACACTTTTTGCACCTTCAACCAGTTCTCGCGGGTCGGTGCGTTTGTCGAAATAGTTTGCCATGTAACCCATTGTGCCATTTTTATTTTGGTTCAGCCAGTTTTCTAAATAAATGGCGTCTTCTGTAAGCTTTTCTGCTTTGGCAACTCCGCATGAAATAAAGCCCATTTCTGCTGCACGCTGTTTTATTTCTTCGGTTAATTTGAATTTATTCATTTCACGCTTTCAATTAAAAAAACCTAACACATATTATTTTAATGCGCGTTTCGTTTTATTTGATTTTAATAATGAAAAAATTTCTTGCCATTACGATTTTTGCGACTGCAATATTACAGCCATTATTTGCGCAAGTTACAATTTCCGGTAGAATAATTGACGCTGATAGCAAACGAGATTTAAGTAGTGTAAGTATTATTTACCCTAAAAATGGCGTTACATATATTTCTGCACACGATGGCACATTTAGTTTTTCGGCTGAAAAACAAGATACTTTTTTCCTTTTTCTGCCGGGTTATCAAACTATACGTTTCTCAGTTTCTGACTCGATAGCGAAAGATCGCTATGCACTTTTTTTTACTATGGAACCTCTTTATGCCGAATCGAAACCGGTTATTATTCGCCCGAAAAAAGGTTTAGATAAAATTGAAGAAGACCGCAAAAAATTAGGAGAAACTCCAAGAGAATTAGATCCTCCAAAAATTGAACCATTCACCAGCCCAATTAGTGCAATTTACGATTTGCTGAGTGATGATACAAGGCAAAAGAAAAAGCTGAGAACGCAGATAATTGAAGATAATCGAAGGAAATTATTTTACTCTTTATTCGACTTTTACAGAGAAAATAAAGTGGTTGATATTCCTGAAGAATACTATGACAACTTTATTGATTTTATGAATTTGCCAATCGAATTTTTAAAGTACAATACTGATTACGAAATTACCAAAACTGTGGTAGAGCAATACAAACGCTATGCGCGGTTTTCCGGAATACAAAAATAATTATGGCAAACGCATTAATTTACGAAGCACGGTTTGATAAAATGGATTTCACAGACTTGCCTTTACAAAAGGGTGAATACGAGAAATGCGTGTTTGAAAACTGCAACTTTTACAGTTGTGATTTATCGGGATCAAAGTTTATAGATTGTGTATTTAATAATTGCAATTTGAGTGTTGCCTCCACTAATAAAACAAGTTTTAGAAATGTGCGCTTTTCAAATTCAAAAATGCTTGGAATGCGCTTTGATACTTGTTTACAACAAGGACTTTCTTTTAAGTTTGAAAATTGCAAACTGAACAATTCTTCATTTGTTGAAATTCAAATTAAGAAAACACATTTCATAAATTCTGATCTAACTGATGTAGATTTTGCAGGCTGCGATCTAAACCATTCAAAGTTTGAGAATTGTAATTTAGATGGGGCAATTTTTGATAACACAAATTTGAACCATGCTGATTTTTATAGTGCATATAACTTCATAATTAACCCAACACTCAACCGAGTTGCGAGAGCGAGTTTTTCGGTTTCGAGCCTTGAGGGCTTATTGCAACATTTAGATATAGAAATTGTGCATTAGCGAAGCTGTAATTCATGAACTAATGTTGTGTTACGATAGATAATTCGTACATTAAATTGCTCTTGTTCCTTCTGTATATTAACACTATGTGTTTTAAGTAGTTGCTTTTTTATACTTCTTTGTTTTTACAAATGAGAATACATTTAATTGCAATTGGCGGTGCGGTGATGCACAATTTGGCGATTGTTTTATCGCGTATGGGCAACAAAGTTACAGGCTCTGATGATGCCATAAATGACCCCGCAAAAACTAATCTTGCTAACGAAGGTTTACTTCCTGAAAACTTAGGCTTTTTTGCCGAAAATATTTCATCGGATATTGACGTGGTTATTCTTGGAATGCACGCTAGATCTGAAAATCCAGAGTTGTTAGAAGCTCAAAAATTGGGATTGAAAATTGTTTCTTTCCCAGAATATATTTTTGAGATTTCTAAAAACAAAAAGCGCATAGTTGTTGCCGGAAGTCATGGTAAAACAACTGTTACATCTATGATTATGCACGTTTTAAAAGCGTGTGGAATGGATTTTGATTATATGGTTGGAGCCAAACTAAGGGGTTTTGATACTTCTGTAAAACTTACAGAAAGTGCTCCGGTAATTATTTTGGAAGGCGATGAATATTTGGCTTCGCCTTTGCAGCGCGAAAGCAAATTTATGTTCTATAAGCCGCATACTGCCTTAATTACAGGTATTGCTTGGGATCACATAAATGTGTTCCCGGTTTACAGCGATTACGTAAATCAATTTTTGAAATTTGCTAATAGCATTGAGTCAAACGGTACTTTGGTTTGGTGCGCAGAAGATAAAGAGTTGCAACATATTTCAACTGAGTTTAAGAGCGATTTAAAAGTGAAGTCATATAGTGTGCCACCGCATAAAATTGTGAATGGAACAACATTTGTGAGTGCAAAAAATGGTGAAGTGGCTTTGGAAATTTTCGGTAAGCACAACTTAATGAATATGGAAGGAGCACGTTTAGTTTGCGAAGATTTAGGTATTTCTACAGCACAGTTTTATGATGCTATAAAAACATTTGAAGGCGCAGCAAACCGTTTGCAATTGCTTTATAAAAGCGAAACTAAAATTGTATATAAGGATTTCGCACATTCTCCATCTAAAGTAAAGGCAACGGTTGCAGCCGTGCGCGAACAGTTTCCTGATAAAACATTGATTTGTGTATTGGAATTGCACACCTTTAGCAGTTTGAATGAAGATTTTTTGCCGCAGTATGAAGGCGCTTTAAATGCCGCTGATGTGCCACTAATGTTTTTAGATAAACATGCTTTTGAGCTCAAAAAAATGCCTATGCTTAATGAACAAAAAGTAAAAGAAGGATTTAAAAATCAAGCAATAGAAATTTTGCATACTAAAGAAGAGTTGTCGCAAAAACTACAACTATTGCCAAAGCAAAATGTTTGTTTTCTTTTTATGAGTTCCGGAACTTTTAGCGGTTTAGATTTGGGTGAAATTGCTAAGTAAGCTACTCAATAAACAACTCTTTGTTGTTGCTTTCCAGCGAATCTAAAGTACTGCCGATACGAATAAATATGGCAGGCGCATTGCTTTTAAATTTTATATCAACTATTTGGTTGGTAGTGAATTGTTGTGAATTAGAACCAAAAACATTTCTCCAATTGCCTTCAGGAAATTTTACGCTTGTTTTTGAATTTACTGCATTGATATGTGGAGCAACGAGCAAGTCATTTCCTACTAAAAATTCATACTTGAAATTGCTATCAATCTCTTGAAAAAACAAGCTGTTCAAAGGTTTTATATTGCTTCCATTTTCTACACTCTCTTTAAAATAATCTTTCAGTAGATAATGAATTTTTAAAAATCTTGAAGTGTGTTTTTTTAATGTAGCATGATTTACAAAATAAAATGGAAGAAAAGATTGCAAAGCATTCCAATAATCATTTTTAGGAGAATTAAAGTAGAGTAGGATAGGGGCTAAGCCGGAATTTGCGGTACTAAGTATGGCGTTAATAGAATGTTGTAATTCGTTTTTAGTTGTACTGCTGCTTGTTGTAAATGCTTTTGCATAGCGTTCAATTCCTGCACTTCCGCTAGTGTGAAATACTAAACAACTATCATCTAAACCATTTTCTTGTAAAACTTCACGGTTTATGCGTGCCCAAATTACGGTATAAAAATTGTGTGCTGTTTGTGGCGTAAAACCTTCAGATATTTTGGCATTATATGGAAAAAGATTGCCGTGGTTTGCTATCCAACCACTAAAACCAATATTTAGTAACTCCGTTTTTATTAATTGCTTATACCATTCTGCGGCTTCCGGGTTAAATAAATCTACCATAAAAAACTTTTGATTTTTGAGCTCAATTTTGTATGGTTCTCCTAAATAGTTCTGAACTAAATATTGAAGTTTAGTTGAATCTTGTAATATAGTATTTCGCACTTCAATTAAAGGTGAAAAATTGCAGATGGCCTTTATTCTTGCTTTGTTTAGCTGTTTAATATTTTCTCTTAAAATTGTACTATTCCGGAGGTTTAATATTGAAAAATCAGTTATTAAAACTGCTGAAATGGGCAAGTCATTCTGTTTCTGTTTTAGAATGTTATTGACATGTTTTTTTAAGTGTTTAAAATCTGTTTTTAGAATTGCGCCATGAACCCAATCCGGTAGTGAATTTAATGGTTGTTGATTCATTAAACTGCTTTTGTCAAATTCAATATTAAACAACCAATAATCATCTTTTCTGTATGGAAAAATAGAAGTTTCAATTATACCCGAAGTGTCAAATTTTACAGTACATTCAACGGGTTTTAATTCAAAACAAAAATCTTTTTCAGTGCAAAATTTCGGAATAGGAAGTTGAGTTTGTATAGAAGTATCAAATGAAGAAACCGTTCCTACAAATTCTTTTCTACTGAAATCTGAAATAGAACTTTGCAGCCCACCACCCCAAAAATGTTTTGCATCAATTTTGAATCGAAATTGAAGTGTGCTTAATTTTGTTTCTGCATCTTCAACTTTTATGCTTATCCAATATTTATGAGTTACTTTCTCATCAAAGAAGAAGCCAACTTCAAAAGGGAATTTATCGGCTAAAATACCTGTGAGAAAGTAGGAATTGTCAAATTGGTAAATGCTGTCAATTTCAGCATTAAGAAATGTTTTTTGCGGTTTAGTTTCAAAAATGTTTTGTGCCGCTTGCGTATTAACATGCTGTGCTGATAAAAAATTTGATTTATCTAAACTTAGTAAAACAGTAGTATCATTTTCTAACTTAAAATGAATTTGGCTATTGTTTTTAGAAACAGTTACTTGAGCCAAACACGTAATGCCTGAAAATAGAAAAAGCAGCAGTGCTGCTTTTCTCATAGATATTTTAAGTAAAATGGGATTCAAAACGTTAGATATTTTGAAACCAAAGAACAAACTACTTAGTGTTGTTTGCTTTCTTTGCAATGCTAGATTTTAAGTTAGCCGCCTTGTTCTGGTGGATGTAACCTCTTTTTGCCAACTTATCAATTAAAGATGCTACTTTAGGTAATGCCTTAGTAAGGTCTTCTTTTTTAGTAGAAGCTCTAAAATCGCGCAATGCGTTACGCATTGTTTTTGCGAAATAACGATTCTCAAGTCTGCGCTTAGCTGTTTGTCTAATTCTCTTCTGGGCTGATTTATGATGCGCCATTGTTATATTTTATTTTCAAAAATGGAGCGCAAATATAATCTTATGATTTGAAATTCAAAATACTAAAATTTTAAATGAAGGAAAATAACACTTCTTAAAAAGAAAAACCGCCTTGCTAGTTTCCTAACAAGACGGCTAACCCTAAAACCACTATGGCACGTCTTACCCCATAGACGTGCGTTGCAAATGTATGAATTTTTTTTTCTTTTTCTAAAATTGTTGCTAAAGAAATTAACTTCTTTTGGTATTTAAGGTTGGCTATTCAATTAAAAATCAACTAATTCTTTTGAAAGTTGTATTTTACTCTGCTACTAATTTAAAATAAATGCCTTTGCTGTTCGAGATGCGCTATGCTAACATCTCGAAGAGCGAGAGGCACTAAGAAAAAATCTATGCCCCTATGTGGTTAAATGTTTTTTTTGTATTCACCTCTAATTGCAACCTTTTATTGTATTTTATCGTATTGTTTAAGCTACAATAGCTGTATTTCTTATTTGGCAATTAGTGTTCACTATAATAAAACCAACAATGTATTATGAGTTGTACTTTTATTACTAATATATTGATAATAAAGTTAGTACATATATTTGTGGCTAACTATTTTTATGTTGCAGTTAATTTGGCACACTTTTAGATACTAAATTACGGTTAAATACTTTTCATTTATAGTGTACAACTTACTCTTATTGCTCAATGACGTTAAAAAAACAAAACCCGCATTTTCTTTATTTCCAAATAATAGACTGCATTTTGCTTTATATCCCGTAGAATTAACTACTTTCGCGCCCCGTTTTTTAATCTGATTTATTAAATTGAATGAAAAGAAAACACAATTCCCAAACCATAATTAAAGCGCGTTAAAATTAAAGAAGAAATAACGCAAAATGAATCGTGGAGATTTTAAAATAAACGCTGCAAAAAGTTTTGAATAAATACGCTTGAACATAAATGAAAACAAAGAGCCGGCTGTAATAATGATATATTCACATTAAATACCAGCATCAGCGGAGGCGGCAACGGTACAGTGAGCTACCAGTGGGCAGCTTACAATTACGGCAGCAATAGCTATACAAATATAGGCGGAGCAACCAATGCGGCATACACTACCGACCCGCTCACCAATGCTGACCATAACGATAGCGCGCTGTATAAATTCAAAGTAACCTACAACAGAACAGGCTCAGGCTGTAGTGCAGCAAGTGATGAAATAGAGATAACAATATTCCCAACACCGTCATTAACCAGTACTATGGAAGATTGCGCATCAACGGTAGTAGATAATGGCAATGATAAGTGGGATTACATTTACACACAAGGCAGTGCGAGCACACCGGGCTTTATGGTATCAGATTCATCAGGAGGAGCAGAATTAGTATATCCTGCAAACAATGGCGTGCAAAGCTTTAAGATATACAGAGTGCCGATGGGCAGCGGCAGCCACGATTTCAAGATAGTGGATGATAATGGCTGTATAGCAGTATCCACATTAAGCAAGAACTCAGCATTGCCAACAACCGTACCAACAACATTGCCAAGCACCAATAATGGCCAATGCTATGTAAAAGGCTTTAATGAGTGGGTACACATCCGCAAACAAGGGGCATCAAATGAAGCAATGGTATCAGTACAAGACAATGGAGTGGACTTAGGCATGGTAACAGCAACATCATACTTAGAAAGTACCACGCCATCAGTAAACAATATGGGAGCAACATGTAACGGCACACCACAAGCAGCCATGCGCAGACACTTTGTGGTGAAATCAAGCAACTATCCTGATCCAAGTACCAAATTCCAGGATAACAATGCCAATCCAACGAATGTGAACTTGCGTTTGTACTTTACAGATGCAGATTTTGCAGATTTGTCAGACGCATCAACCAATAACAACGTACCCGGCAACCAGTGTACCGAAGATGATGATATTACAGACAAGCAAAACTTGTACTTAACCAAATATTCAGATTACGGCCAACTTGGCAATGAAGATGGAGATTACATGAACAACACTTTCACAAGTGCATACTTCAAAGTATTCAATGTAGGAAACGCTACCAATCCATTAGCGATACAAGACAGCGGATTTGATACAGAATTCGGCACTAACGGTTCAAACATCCACTATGCAGAATTGTCGGTAAGTGAGTTCAGCGAATTTTGGTTACACGGCTCCACAAGCGGAGCACCGCTACCGGTAGAAATGTTGTATATAGAAGCAAAGAACATCAACAACGAATACATCAAAATTAACTGGGCAACAGCAACGGAATTAAACAACCGTATGTTTGAAGTAGAGCGCAGCACCGATGGCATAAGTTTTGCGAAAATAGGCACAGTAATGGGCAACGGCACCAGTACGGAGCGCCACGATTACAGCTACAATGATAAAACAGCAGCCGTAGGTATCCGCTACTACTACCGTTTAAAACAAATAGACTTTGATGAAGCTTATGAATACAGCCCGGTAGTGAGCGAAATGCTGAAAGGCGAAGACTTGTTTAAGGTAAGCGAATTTGTGCCAAATCCTGCTGCTGATAATGCGAAGATATTTATCACCACAGGTAAAGAACAAGGCATACAGATAGAAATGCACAACTACATAGGCGAAGTAGTGAAACACGGAGCCATGTATTTGAACAAAGGCAACAACACCGTAAGCTTTGACTTTGCAGACTTAGCAGCCGGAACCTACACTACAAGAATAGTTTCAGGTACAAACACCTACATCAGAAGAGTAGTAATTACAAGATAGAATCTACATCAATCATTAAAACACAAACGGGCTGTAAAAAATACAGCCCGTTTTTTTTATTGAGCAATCAATTTGTAAAGTTCTGTTTTGCCTTTGATACTCACTTTTAGCAAATAAATACCTCTTGCTAAATGCGAGGTTTCTACTAAAGTCTTTGATTCAATATTGCCTCTCTTTTGAATTTTTCCGTTGATGTCTAAAAGCTCATAAGTGGCATTGGCTAAGTTGGTAGTGTTTATTTCAAACCAATTTTTAAAAGGATTAGGGTGAATAGTAATTTCGTTTTCTAACAAATTAGTTTCGATTTTTGATGGCGATTTGGTTACAAATTGAAGTGTGTTTGCTGCACAACCTAATTGATTAGTAGTGGTTAAACTAACAGGGAATGTACCATTACTAAATAGCCTAATTACAATACTTTGTCCGCTAAAAGTTGCGCCATTTATTTGCCATTTGTAATCTACGGCATTAGTATTTTCTGCAAATAGCAAAAGAGAATCTCCTACAATTTGGTAAGTAAATTTTGCTATTGGACAAGTATCAACTTGTGCAATTTTGCTTATGCTATCGCTGCATCCGGCATTACTTACAGTTTGCGTAATTGTGTATGTACCCGGAGCGCTGTAGATAAATGAATTGGTGCTCCCTGCTTTAGTTTGTCCATTTCCGAAATTCCAATATATATTGGTGAATTTTTGTGCATTATTCGTAATAGAAATACCAAGCTCGTTGTTTATTTGAAAAGTGAAATCTGCTTTTGGTTTTTCAACAACATAAACTTTATATGTTACTTCTTCTGACATGGCTTTTAAGTAATTTTCTTCAATTACTTTTATTGTGATTGTACCGGTATCAACACACTTTATGGTAATCGTATTTCCTACAATATTTTGTATAACTCCTTTTGCTGAAACACTCCAGCAATAATTGCTTCTGCTCCGCTGAATGGCGGAAATTGTAATGGATTTGCCTTTGCAAGTAATTGAATCTCCCGTGATTTTTTGTGGTTTTGGTCGCAACACTTCATTGTATAAAAATGGTGCGGTATGGTTCTCAATTGTATCAAGCAATTCAGGTTTCAGCAGCCAAGGTTCGTGCCCTTCATTTTGTAATGGCAAAAGCTTGTTAGGAATATGCAAATTATTTAGTCTTTTATGAATGTTCACGCTGCCATGCACTGCCGGAAAAACAGGATATGAAAAGGGATTTCCATAAACATACGGCACCAAATTATCGTTCGTGCCATGAAAAGAAATTACAGGACAATTTTCGTCAGATGTGTTTTCAATTAGCGATGTATCTAGTATTGCACCCCAATGATTTACGATGCCGGCAATGCGTGGTACTCGTTTATTAAAATCACTGTTGCCGCTGCAATCAAAACAACCTAAATCTGTGTTTTCGGTTGGAATGCCATAAGTTGCCGCAGGGCGCTGGTTTTCTTCAAAATAGTTGGAATGTAAACCTGAAAAACAGCCTGCGCTGCTTCCGGTTAAAATGATTGAGGCGGTATCAATTCTATATTGTGCTGCACGTTGGCAAATAAAGCGGATTGCAGCCCGCAAATCTTGTGCAGCTCTGTAAACTGCGCGGATAGTACTTTCTGTGCTTGTAGTATTAAATCCAATGCGGTAATCAATGGCTGCAACAGCATAACCCATTTTGGCAAAATCTTCGCAGTAGCGCGGAATTGGTGGTTGATTTTTATCACCAATTAAAAATGCTCCACCAAAGGCGTAAATAATAAGCGGGCGTTCTTGCAAGCTATCGCCAAGTGGTTCGTAGAAATCAAAATATAGTTGTTGTGGCTGCACAATTCCATTGTAAGAATCGGCACTGCCGTAAAGAATTTGCGATGTCTTTTTTACTTGCTGAAATACTTTTTGCTGATACCGTTGAGTGGTGCAAGCATTATTTTGCGCTTGTGTGAAGCCTAAAATAAATAGGCATGAACACAATATCAATTGCTTCATATTTTTCGCTTTATACTAATGCGAAAGTTAGGAAACTACTTTTAATTTAAAGTGAAAATATTATTCTTTAAAAGATAATTTTCCAATGTTCTTTTTTATGTGAATTAAGATGAACGATTTAATTTTAGGAGTAGGAGTCGTAAATAAGAAAAGCATAAAACAGCATCATCGCTGCATAGCTAATGGAAACAAACATGCGTTCTGTAGTATTCCATTTGTTCCAGTATTTGTAAATTGCATAAGGTATAATAGCAGGAGATAGAAGTACATAAAGCACAATTCCTGCGCCATACCCAATTACGTTAAAGACAAATAGAAGAATAGCAGGTATTTGCTTTCGATTTTTAAAAAGCAATACAGGAATAGCACCAATAAAACTGAAAACAAAAAAAGCAAATAAAGCAAGGAAAAAGATATCCATTATTGGTGTCAACTATAAAAGTGAATAGTTGAAGCCATAAATGTATAGATAAAAGGTAAACTATCTTACGATATCAAAGCGGAGATATTTTTCAAAGTAGTGGGTAGGCTCAGGAACACCTGAATTTCCAAGTGCCTGCATCATTATTTTCACTCTTACTTTGTAGCCTGCTCTTGCGCTGTCTATTTTGAAATCTCCGGTGTAGGTCTTTTTATTTTCCTTAGGAATTGAATCGAAAATTCTAAAAATAGTGTCGCTTTTTGTGATGTCGAACTGACCACTTTTGGTTGAATCAATTGAAAACAAACCTATGGCATACACAATCGGTCTATCGGTGGTGAATTTAATTTCCAATGGCAGGGCTTCCTTTTGCTTAATGCTTGCTACCACAGAATCCGGCTGCACTAAAGTAATTGGTTCATAAATTTTGTCGGTATTATCTGTTGTTTTTTCACAAGAGTTCATCATTGCCAAACTGCTTAATATAACGATTAAAGTTGCGAGTGGCACAAATGCAAAAATATTACTGTTGTTCATTTTTTAAATTCAAAAGCGTTGGTAAAAAAGACGTACGAAAATAAACTTTTAGTTGTATTACCAAATTCAAATTTTGCTGAAAATATTTTTATCACTTTCTGAAAAAATGAAAGATGCTTTTACAAAGATTTTGCCCATTCACGCAACTGAGTTGCTAAGTTGTTAGCATCGCTTGCGTTTTCGGCATTGGCTTGCACAAAATCTGCCGGACCTCCACCTCGCAAATTTGGTGCTAAATCTTTTAGAATTTTATTGCCATTAGCATTTAATGAATTTGCAATGCGCAAGTGAATAGGGAATTTTCCATTCACTTCAGTAGAAAGTAGGAGCACAAAATTATCTTTTAAATCTTGAGTAAGCTGAATGCCTAACTTTCTCAAAGCATCTACTGAATTTACTTCAATATTGGTAGAGGCGAAAAATTGAACCTTACCAACAGTTTTCACTGAAGAAAGAATTTGTTTTTTCAAACTTGCAATAGCTTTATCTTCAAATTGAAGTAATTGTTTTTTCAATTCTTCATTCTCTGTTTTTATCTTTTCGATGCTTTTAATTACATCTTTTGAATTGTTTAGCGAAGCAGTAACTTCTTCTAGTTTGCTTATGGCATTGTTTGCCAATTCAAGCGCTTTTGTGCCTGTAACGGCTTCTATTCTGCGCACTCCGGCAGCTACGGAACTTTCTGAAGTAATTTTGAATAAACCAATTTCTCCGGTTGAACCAACGTGTGTGCCGCCACACAACTCACGGCTAAATTTTTCATCGAAAGTAATTACACGCACAAACTCGCCATATTTTTCACCAAAAAGCATAGTTGCGCCTAACTTTTCAGCATCTGCAATTGGTACATTTCTTCTTTCGTCTAAGGCAATATTTTGCATTATTTTTTCATTCACAATTTGTTCTACACGTGCAATTTCTTCGTTCGTCATTTTGTTGAAATGCGAAAAATCGAAACGCAAATGTTCGCTGTTTACTAACGAGCCTTTTTGGTTTACGTGCGTCCCCAAAACTTCGCGCAATGCGGCTTGCAGCAAATGTGTGGCAGAGTGATTTTTTTTAGTGCTGTTGCGCTTTTGAGTATTAACGTTTGCTGTAGCATCGGCACTTAATTTTGTAGGTAGTTTTTTTACCCAATGCACAATTAAATCGTTCTCTTTTTTAGTGTCGAAAACTTCAATTTTTTCACCGCCAAAATCAATAAATCCGGTATCGCCAACTTGTCCGCCACTTTCAGCATAAAAAGGTGTTTTGTCTAATACTAATTGAAAAAGTTCTTTATCCTTTTGCTTTACGCTTCTGTACTTGTTCAATTTTACATTTGCACTTGTGAAATCGTATCCGACAAATTCACTTTTTTCATCATCGCCAACTATAATCCAATCGCCTTGCTCGGTGGCTGCGGCTGAGCGTGCGCGCTCTTTTTGTGCAGTCATTTCTTGGTTAAATCCTGTTTCATCAACTGTCCAGCCTTTTTCTGTGGCAATCAATTTGGTTAAGTCAAGTGGAAAACCATAGGTGTCAAATAGTTCAAACGCAATTTTACCATCAATATCGCTGAGCGATTCAATGCGTTTCATGCCGTTTGCAAGTGTGCGGAGAAATGCCGTTTCTTCTTCGCGAATTACATTAGCCACAAAATTTTCTTGTGCTTTTAATTCAGGAAAAACTTCGGAAAATTGGTTAGCAAGCAATGGCACTAAAGTACAAAGAAAAGGCTGCTCGATTCCTAAATAAGAATAGCCGTAGCGCACTGCTCTGCGCAATATTCTGCGAATTACGTAACCTGCTCCGGTATTTGATGGCAACTGTCCATCGGCAATGGTAAAAGCTATGGCACGAATGTGATCTGCGGCTACGCGCAATGCAATATCTTTTTTCTGCTCTTCGGTTAAAGTGCCAATTATTTTGCCTTCGGCAGAAAGGGTAGGAAAGGTGTGGCGATAAGTGTTTCCGCTGCTTTCAGCCAAATATTTTATTATGGGTTGAAAAATATCGGTATCGTAATTGCTGGTCTTTTTTTGTACGGCTACGCACAATCTTTCAAAGCCCATTCCAGTATCAACATGTTGTTTTGAAAGCTTCACCAAACTACCATCTGCTTTGCGTTCAAACTCCATAAATACATTGTTCCAAACTTCAATCACTTCAGGGTTTCCGGTGTTTACCAAAGTTTTGCCATCGGTAGCTTTTCGGGCTTCATCGCTGCGCAAATCAATGTGAATTTCTGAGCAAGGCCCGCAAGGTCCGGTATCGCCCATTTCCCAAAAATTATCCTTTTTATTTCCCTTTAAAATTCGGTCTTCGGCAATCCATTTTTTCCACTCGTTAAATGCCTCATCGTCAAACGCAAGATTTTCAGATTTGTCGCCTTCAAACACGGTTACATACAAGCGGTCTTTTTCAAGTCCATAAACTTTGGTGAGCAATTCCCAACTCCATTCTATAGCTTCTTTTTTAAAGTAATCGCCAAAGCTCCAGTTGCCAAGCATTTCAAATAAAGTGTGGTGGTAAGTATCCACGCCAACTTCTTCTAAATCGTTGTGTTTTCCACTTACACGAAGGCATTTTTGCGTATCTGCAATGCGGTTGTATTTTATGGGTTCGTTGCCTAAAAATATATTTTTAAACGGAGCCATTCCGCTATTGATGAACATTAGTGTTGGGTCGTTTTTCACCACTATTGGTGCTGAAGGAACAATTTTGTGTCCTTTACTTTCAAAGAAATTTAGAAACGCTTTGCGAATTTCGTTAGAAGTCATTTATATAAGTTTTACGTGTTTATTTTAAGAGGAAGTAAATTACTAAACCGATAGTAAAACTTCCACTTAAAAAGTGGCGCGAATGTAATGCTTCTAAAGTAAAATATTGGCTTATGGCGAAACAAAAAAATCGCTACCAAACTGTAAATTGAAACTCTCAGAAAGTGCGTTTATTATTTTACGAGAGTCGCGATAATAGTCATTTTGAAAAGCTGCATCGTGGCATTTCTGCAATTTTGCTATATATTGTTTTCGTTCGGTACTGATGTATTGCGCGGTGTAGTATAAAATTTTTATACTTAAATCGTTGTCTTCGTAAAGTGTTTTACCTTTAGAAAGTTTAGAGTAGCGCACAAAAGTTTTGGTACACATGTCGTAATTTTTTTGTGCAAAATAGCCGAGCATTAAACATAAAAATACACTATCTAAACTTGCATTTATATTTACTTGTTGGAAACTAAAAAGTAAGCCTTCCAATACTTCTACAGCTTTCTTTACTTCTTTTGGAGTTCCTAAAAGTAATAATGCAGCGTAAGTAATAGAAGTATAAAGCCTATCGCTATTATGACCCTTTTCATTTATCACCGGCATGGCAAGTACTTCTTTGCATCTAAGCTTTAATTCTTCCAGCTCTTCAACTTCTTTTGGCAATAAATTTGGTTGGCCATTATGCAAAGTATAGCTGTATTTAGAAAGGTAAAAAGAGGCTTTTACTGTAAGCATATATAATTCCGGCACATTCAAATAGGTAATCCAAAAGCCAATGCGGTTGTAATGTAACTGCATTTGCTTAAATTCTTTTTGCCCTTCTGCGGTATCTAAATCTACCAACGCTGAATTTAATTTTAAGAAGTTCATGCTGCTGCGCAAATCCACCATTGGAGGAAAAACAACATAGCTTTGTAAGTTAAGTTCTTTCTCAAATGCTTCTACTTCGGGAATTGTTTTTTCGCTTACAAATTGCTGAGGTTGAAAAAAGTATTTGATATAAAGTAGCGCATACATGCTGTATAATCTTATGCTGGCACGCGGGTGTTGGGTAAAACTGTGAATAATACCAATTTGCAAATTCAAATCTTCTTCGCTTACCGCACTATCGCTATTTATATTAAAATGGTTTCGCTGAATGTAGTAAATATTATTGAGGTTGGCTTCGTCTTCTAAAACACTTTTAAGCAATGCTTGGTAGCGTGTGCCGCGAGTAACATCTTTTACTAAAAATGCTTGCTGCGCCTTTACTTGATATACAAATTTTAAAACGGTGAAGTCTTCAATTTTTTCAGCAATATCAATTAAAATTTCGCATAGAAAATCTGCGTGTTCAATATTGCCCGTGTTCAAATGCCTTTGAAGTGTATGAATATTGGTTTGAAGATATGCAGGGAAATTTTGTGCTAAATAATAAGTAAGTTTAAATGTGTAGGAAGAAAGTTGGTTAAGACTTTGCCTATTTTTGATGGAATCTTCACCATAAACTAAGGTACACAAATTGCCCCATTTTTCAACTTTAGCTTGCTTTCTTATTTCTGAAATTAGCTTAACAGATAGCTTGGCGTTTTGCTCTTCTAATATCCGAACAAATGTTTCAAAATGAAAATCATCTAAACACCAAATTAACTTCTCAATGGTGCTTAATTCATCTGGCTTAGGTAATATTATAGTTTGGGTTATCTTATTCATGATATAAACTTATGAAAAAAGAAGAATGGTTTAAAAATAAATAGCGATATTTCTCTATTCAAGTTGCAAATGCAACTTTGGATAATAATAAAATGGTTTAGCTATGTAAAAAAAATGAAAACTCAGTTTAGCAGAGCCTTTATTTCCGGCACATATTTTTCAATATCACCAGCGCCTATTGTTGCTAAAACTTCAAGATCCTTTTTGTTTCTAAGAAAATCTACCAACTCATTTTTAGTGATGAGATACTTTTGATTTGAGGTTATTTTTTCAAAAATTAAATTAGACGTTACACCTTCAATCGGCAATTCTCTTGCGGGATAAATATCCAATAAAATCACCTCATCGGCAATGCTTAAACTTTTGGCAAAGCCATCAGCTAAATCGCGTGTTCTGGTATAAAGATGTGGTTGGAAAATTGCTGTAATTTTTTTATCAGCATAAATCTCTTTTAAGCTGGTTAAGAACATGCGAATTTCTTCGGGGTGGTGTGCGTAGTCGTCAATAAAAACGTAACGAACGTTTGAAACTATTTTTTCAAATCTTCTTTTTGCTCCATTAAAAGTTTCTATTCCTGAGTGAATTTCTTCATTGCTTAAACCTAATTCCTTGCATATTGTAAATGCAGCAATTGCATTTTCGATATTGTGCAATCCGCCAATTTGTAAACGGAAAAATTTATATTCTTTTCCAAAGTAACTGATGTTGAATAAATGACCGCTTTCTGTAACCCAATGCTTGGTGCAAAATACATCTGCTTCGGCATTCTCAAAATCGTAAAACGCTTTGTCAATTTCGGGTAAACTTTCGTTTATACTTTGGTTTTGCTTAATGGCTAAAAAACCTTCATCGTTTATTTTTTTTGTAAACTCAATAAATGCTTCGTCAATTGCTTCTTGGGTTCCATAAATATCTAAATGGTCTGTATCCACTGCCGTAATTACTGCAAAGTCTGGTTGCAGGCGGTGAAAAGAGCGGTCGAACTCATCAGCTTCCACTACAAAAATATTTTTATTGCCAATGTTTTTAAGCTGTTTATTGCTATTGTTTTGATGGAGATAATTTGAATTGTAATTAGCGCAAATTCCACCTAAAAAAGCTGTGCAGTTGTAATTGTTGTGATAAAGAATATGTGCAATCATAGAACTTACAGTTGTTTTGCCATGCGAACCGGCAACTGCAATGGTGAAGTGGTTTTTAGATATTTCGCCCAAAACTTCACTGCGTTTTTTCAAGTTGTAATTTCCATTTTTATACAGGTGCAAACCTTTGTGTTCATGTGGAATTGCAGGTGTGTAAACTACTAAATCTGCATCGGTTGGGTAAAGTGAAATTTCGTCTTCAAAAAAAACAGAGATACCTTCTTTTTGAAGTTGCTGCGTGAGTGCAGTTTCAGTGCGGTCGTAGCCGATTACGGTTGCTCCGTTAGCTCTAAAATATCGCGCAATGGCGCTCATGCCAATTCCGCCAATTCCTATAAAAAATACTTTGTTGTAAGTCTTCATTGTTTAATACAAGAAATAATTTCGTTCACTATTTTTTCTGCCGCGTTGGTAATTGCCATTTTGCGAATGTTAGTTGCAAGCTGGTTTCTTAAAGTTGCAGAATCATGTTTTAATAAATCAATAGCTGTAGGAATTAGATTGAATTTTGCTTCACTGTCTTTAATCATAATGGCAGCGTTGTTATTCACTAATGCCATTGCATTATGTGTTTGGTGATCTTCTGATACATTTGGCGAAGGCACTAAAATAGTTGGCTTTCCAATTATTTGAAGTTCGGAAATAGAAAGCGCCCCTGCTCTTGAAATAATTATGTCTGCTGCGCTATATGCTGCGTCCATATTATCAATAAACTGAAGCACTTTTACATTAGGGTTTTTATTGCCTAAATGCTTGTAATCTTCATAATATGTTTTGCCGGTTTGCCACAATAGTTGAACATTGTTTTCGGCAATTTTTTCAAAAGTAGCTTCAATACTTTGGTTAATGGTGCGTGCACCCAAGCTGCCACCAATTACAAGCACAACGGCTTTATTTTTTTCTAACCCAAAAAAATCCAAAGCTTTTTCTTTGCTATAGTTCGCAGCAGCGATATTGGCTCTTACCGGATTTCCCGTTTTAATAATTTTTTGTGATGGGAAAACTTTTTCCATTCCATCGTAAGCCACACAAATACGCTTTGCCCAACGGGCTAAAATTTTATTGGTAACTCCAGCAAAAGAATTTTGTTCTTGAATTACGGTTGGAATACCCGAAAGTGAAGCTGCAAAAAGCAAAGGTGCACTTGCATAACCGCCAACGCCAACTGCCACATCAGGTTTAAATTTCGAAATAATATTTCGCGCAGCTAAAACAGATAACAAAACTTTAAACGGTAACGAAATATTTTTTAGCAAAGAACCTCTTTGGAAGCCTGCAATGTTTAGTCCTTTAATTTGGTAGCCGGCTTGTGGAACTTTTTCCATTTCCATTCTGCCGTTTGCACCCACAAACAAAATATCAGCATTGGCATAGCGCTGTTTTATTTCGTTAGCTATGGCTAAAGCAGGAAAAATATGCCCACCGGTGCCGCCTCCACTAATAATTACTTTCAGCTTTTTCATGCTGCACAATCAATTTCAGCGGGTGAAACTAAGCTAAGAATTAACATATTCAACAAGGTTTTCAACATAACTTAAACAAATGAAAACTTAACACTACCATAATTTTAGGAAAAAATGTTTTCGGTTACATTTGCAGCAAATTTAAAATAGATATGAAGCATTTTTTACTTGCCCTTTCGGTTTCAGCCACTTCCATTTTAATGGCTCAAGATTGTTCTCAGGTTTTCATTAGCGAATACATTGAGGGAACTGTAAACAATAAAGTGATAGAGGTTTACAACCCAACCAATATAGCAATTGATTTAACTCAATTTCAATTGCACCGTTGGAATAATGGAACTGTAATTTACGACAACAGTTATACAGAAACTCTAAAAGGTACTGTACCTGCTAAAGGTGTTTTAGTATTTGTAAAAGATACCGGAGAAGGCGGTGTTTGGAACAGCATAAAAGCAAAAGCAGATTTTTATTTAACCACCAGTTGCACACCAACAAGTTCCAACAGAACTTTGTGCTTTAACGGAAACGATGCGCTTACTTTGGAAACATTAGATAAAACTGTTGTTGATGCTTTTGGTTACATTGGCGATGATCCTGGAAATCCTACAGCCGGTGGCGGTTGGAATAATGTTCCTCCAACTTATTCTGCGGCAGATTCTAACGAGCATTCATGGACAACTAACCATACATTAATTAGAAAATACGGAGTAAAGAAAGGCGATCCGGCACGTTACAAAGCTAGTGGCGATCCTGCTTGGGATGTTTCAGTAGAATGGGATTCTTTAAAAGTAAATACTTACGATAGTTTAGGATTTCACCGCTGCGCTTGCAACGATATGGTAGGAATTAAAGAAACCGTAAATGCTAAATTTGAAATTACACCTAATCCGGCAGTTGATTTTGTAAACATTACAAGCAACGAAGAAATTGCTGAAATAGTTATCACATCATTTAATGGTCAATTAGTTGCAAATAGAAAGTTGTTCCAGATGAACCCAACTTTAAATTTAAGCGAATTGCAAATTGCTAAAGGCACTTACTTATTACAAGTTCGTACCGTAAACAATTTGAAAGCAACCAAAGTTCTGCAAGTAGTAGGAGAGAAGCAGTAAACTGTTTTCTATATCATTTTTAGGTTGTATTTATCCATTTAAACTGTATTTTTTTGAAGCAATTATTTTTTGTACTTTTTTCAGTGATGGTGTTTGTGGGTTTTGCACAAACTGCTAAAGTTTCAGGTAAAATTACCGATGCTTCAACTAATGAAGGTTTAATACAGGCAAATGTTTTGTTTAAAGATGGCTTAGGAACTACAACCGATTTAGACGGCAATTTTTCTATTGATATTCCTTATGGAAATTACACCGTAAAAGTTTCCTATTCAGGCTACGATGCTATTATTGAAAAAGTAAATGTGAGCAAGCCGGTACTTCAACTTAATTTAGCTTTAAGACCTGCTGAATTACAAGAAGTAGTGATTGTGGCCGATGCTGCGGTGGACAGAAAAACACCGGTTGCATTTTCAAAAGTAGAAGCTAAAACTATTCAGGAAGATTTGGGCTCGCGTGATATTGCAATGGCGCTAAACAGCACGCCCGGTGTTTATGCAACCAACAAAGGCGGTGGCGATGGCGATGCACAAATTACTATTCGCGGTTTCGACCAAACGAACGTGGCTGTAATGTTTGATGGTGTTCCGGTAAACGATATGGAAAACGGTTCTGTGTATTGGAGCAACTGGTTTGGTTTAGATGCTGTGAGCCGAAGCATACAAGTGCAGCGCGGTTTAGGCGCTTCTAAATTGGCTTTGCCTTCAGTTGGCGGCACCATCAATATTCTTACAAACGGTATTCGCGATAGAAGCGAACTTTCGGTGAAGCAAGAATTTGCGAATAATCAATTTTACAGAACATCGCTTTTGTTTAATTCCGGAAGAATGAAAAACGGCTGGGGCGTTTCGTTGGCAGGTTCTTACAAACAAGGAAACGGCTGGGTGAGCGGCAACGATGTGCAAGCCGGATTTTACTATGCCAAAGTTGAGAAAATGTTTAAAGAAGGTAAGCATTTGCTGAGTTTAAGCGTGTTTGGTTCGCCACAAGTACACGGGCAAAGATTTGCTCAGCAAGCGGCACTTACTTACGATACAAATGCTGCTAAAAAGTTAGGCATTCCGGTTGATGCTATAACAAGCTACTACCGCGATGTAGATAAAGGCTATCGCTTTAACCCAACTTGGGGCTATTTAGATAGAAGAACTTTTGTGCGCGATGATATGGGAAATGTGATTGATACTATTTCTTCTGGTAAAACTGAGAAGTATAATACATCTGAAAATATTTACCACAAACCGCAAATTTTGCTCCGTTATTCCTATCAACCGAATAAAAACTTCTTTTTATCAGTTACAGGATATGCTTCTATCGGCATGGGTGGCGGTACCAATATTGTTCCTGCAACCAATATTACTGCCGATAGTACAGGGCAGCTAAAATTACAGCAGGCTTATGATGGTAATGCAAGAAACAAATTGGGGCAAAGTTTCATTTATATCAGACGTTCGGTGAATAATCATCGCTGGTTTGGAGGCATACTCACAGCTTCGTATAAAATGAAAAAAGGGTTTGAAATTTCTGGTGGTGCAGATTTTAGAAGCTATACCGGAATTCACTACCGCGAAGTGTATGATTTGCTTGGTGGGCAATACTATATTGTATCAACCAATGCTAACCAAAATAGTACAAGAAGAGATACTTTAACCAAAGGCGGTAAAGTAGATAGATATGATTACGGACATGTAAACTGGGGCGGAGGCTTTGCTCAGCTTGAATGGAGCAATAAAATTTTCTCTACATTTTTGAATATTTCAAGTGCTGTTTCTTTCTATCAAAAAGAAGATAGGTTTGTGAAAAAGAGTTTGAAAATTGATGGCAAAATTGTTGCCGACCAAGCTTTAGGTTACTACGATAGCGTTCAATACAATGGGAAATGGTATTTTAATAATTCACCCGAAGCAGTTTATTCTAAAAGTGATTTAATAGTGCTGCCAAGTGCAACGGTGAAAGCAGGTTTAAATGCCAATATAAATGAGCAACACAGCGTGTTTGTGAATGGTGGATTTTTATATAAAGCGCCATTCTATAATTTTGTGATACCACAAAATGGCTTAAAAATTTCAAAGAATATTAAGAACGAACAAATTGCATCTGTTGAGTTAGGTTATTTGTTTCGCTCGCGCTGGGTGGCAATTAGTTTAAATGGTTATTATACTGAGTGGTTGAATAAACCGCTCACAACAACCTTCCAGGATCCAAGCGACCCGGATATTCGCGAATTGGTTTATGTGCCGGGAATTAAAGCAAGACATACCGGAGTGGAATTAGATTTTACGGTGAAACCACATAAAATGGTAAACATCGAAGGTTTATTTTCTTATGGCGATTGGATATGGAATTCAAAAGTTGATTTTCATTGGAAGTTTGACAGCGGCACAGAAGCAGATTTATCTTTTGATCCACGCGGAGTTCACGTAGGCGGAAGTGCGCAAATGCAAGCCGGTGGAGCAGTTCGAGTTGAACCAATAAAAGGACTATACATAAAACCGCGCATTACTTATTTTGATAAGTTCTATTCTGATTTTAATCCGCAAACACTTTCTGGTGCTAATGCTGGACGCGATTCATGGAAAATTCCGGGTTACTATTATTTAGATATTTCTGCCGGATATACTTACCATTTTAAAAAGATGCTCATCTTTACGGTAAGAACTAATTTCTTTAATGTAACCAATGGTTACTACATTCAAGATGCTACGAATAACAATGCTTTGGGAACAAATACTAACTTCCAACAATTTAATGCGCAAAGTGCTTCGGTGTTTTATGGGCAAGGTTTTAGATGGAATGTTGGTATTGAAATTAGTTGGATAAATTTTAATAAAGAATCGAGGAAATAAATTCAATCATTATTTTTAATAAAGCTTATTACTTAAATTTAATTATATGCGTAAACTTTCATTTTTATTATTGAGCGGAGCAATTTCGATTGCCTCTTTTGCTCAAACATCATTGCCAACATCTTGGGATTGCAGTGGCACTCCGCCTACGGGTTGGAGCCAAGTGCAAACAGGAGCTCCGGGAAATCTTAACTACACTTCGGCAGATTTATTTACAAGTACACCATCTTCAGTCAAATTAGATAACACCGGAGAATATGTGCAAGTTGAAATAAATGAAAACCCGGGTTTAGTAAAATACAATATTAAAGGTGCAGTAGGAAATGTAGCATCTTGGACAGGCACTTTTAAAACACAATGGTCTGCCGATGGAAACACTTGGACAGATATGGCAACATTTACTTCATTGCCAATAAAAACGGCTGCTTTTTTAAATGAAGTGGATACTCCTGCTGCGCAAGCGCGTTTTATACGTTTCTTTTTTAGCAATAAGGCTCAGGGCTGTAATGTAGCTTTAGACGACATTTTGGTTGAATTGCCTGCTGCAGGACCAGACCAGGAAGTAGATGTTTGGTTCGATACTATAAAAACTGTTATGGGAAGCAATATCTGGTTTAGCTCAGCTGTTGGAACGCCTGCAAGTTTTAAATTAAAAGTTTACAACTTAGGCTCTGATTCTATATTAACACTATCTAATGTAGCAATAAATGGTCCGGCAGCCGGAGATTATGCACTTGGCAGTTTCCCTTCATCTATTGCCCCATTAGATAGCGGTGAAATTAATTTCACTTTTACACCGTCTGTTGCGGGTACTCGGGTTGTTGAACTTAGTTTTAATAGTAATGATGCAGATGAAAGCTCTTATCTTTTAAACTTGTTTGGTGTGGGTGGAAACTTTGCAACTGAGCCGGCACAAAATCCAACTGCTTTAACTTTTGTGGGCACAAAATCTTATGGTTTTGGAGCAAATGTAACTGGCAACAATGCTGATGGATTTATTGTGTTGCGCAAGTTGGGAAGCCCTGTTACTGATGTTCCTGCTGATGGTGTAGTTTATACCTTAGGCGAAGGAATTGGCGCTTCAAAAGTTTTTTATGTAGGCAATGGAAGCACTTTTCCTGTGAAAGAAGTGAGAGCAGATTTAACGTATTACTTTGCTGTATTTTCATTTAATGGAAGTGGTTCTTATACAAATTACAAAACAACTGCTCCATTACAAGCTTCAAAGAAAAGTGGCAACGCTGCACCAGGAAGTTACTATACTGCAATTGTGCCAACAAGCAACAACTTTGTAACTGATCTTTCTACTTTAATCAATAACAGAAGCATACAGTTTTATGGTAATTACAAAGCTACAATGATTGATGGTTTCTATTCTCGCGACACTGCAAATGGACAAAAAGTGGTGAATTGCGAATACAGCAATGAATTAGTTGAATATACTGAACCATTTGATTTTACAGGCTTGAACATGGCGCGTGAGCACACATTTGCTTCGAGTTGGATGCCAACCTTTGGCACAGGAGGGCATACAGAGCGCTACGGTTATTCTGATTATCACAACTTGCATTTAACTAATCAAAACGATGTGAATGCACCAAGAGGAAACTTTGGTTTTGGCGATGTAGCAACCGTTACCACTACTTATTTAGAATCTAAAATCGGAAAAGACTCTGCCAATAGCAAAGTGTTTGAACCACGCGCAGAAATTAAAGGCGATGTAGCTCGTGCAATTTTTTACATGAGCGTTTGCTTTAACCGTGAGCCAAATAAAGCAACCTTTTCATCTAATTTACCTCCAGTTATCAATACTTGGCAGTGGGATTCTTTAATTGTTCCGGGCGTTGTTCCAAATCCTGATATGGCTTTATATTTAGTTCAAAGCGAAGCCTTGTTGAAAAAATGGAATCAACAAGACCCACCAAGTGCAGAAGAAAGAGCCAGAAACGAATTTGTTTTCGATATACAAGGAAATAGAAACCCATTTATTGATAATCCTGATTGGGTTTGCTTAATCAACTTTAAAGATATGACTTACAATGCTGCCGGAGTGAACCAATGCTACAACGGTCAAACTGCTGTAAAAGAAATTTCTGCTATTTCAAAAATTAAAGTTTATCCTGTTCCTGCAAATAGCAGCTTAACAGTTGAATTAACTTCACAAGAAAACTACAGCGCCAAAATTCAGTTAGTAGATTTAATCGGAAACGTAGTTTTAGAAACTGCTAAAGAATTAAACACAGGAAGCAATGTTTTGAATTTCAATACTGCAAACCTTTCATCAGGAAATTATATTCTTAAAGTTTCTGGTAAAGGCGCTTCGGTACAAAGAAAAATTATCATTATGCAATAAGCTTTTTAATGAAAGTATAGCTTTAGTAACAGCTATAGAAAAGTTTCATATTTTCGGTAAGTAAATACTGTTTTATGAAATCAATTTCTATAGCTGTTTTGTTTTGTGTAGCAGTCTTAACTTCATGCACAAAAGATAAAATAACCCAACCCAAAGTGTTGCCTGCAATTACGCAAAAACATCAGCAAGCAGTTGCGTTAAGCAATAATTTCGGTATAGATTTATATCAAGAAATTAAAAATGAAGAAGTTGCAGATAAGAATATTATTATTTCGCCATTGAGCGCAAATATGGCATTGAGCATGCTTTTAAACGGTGCTAAAGATGGAACTGAAGATGCTATTTTAAATACTTTACGGATAAATACAGATGTAACAGCAAACAACCAAACGTGCAGAGATTTAATGGATTTTTTGCCGAATGTAGATCCTGCTGTTACGCTCGGTATTGCAAACTCAATATGGTATAGAAGTGGATTTAGTGTGCTCAATTCTTTTTTAGATGTGAATCAATCTAATTTTGATGCACAAATTTCCACCCTGAATTTTAGTGCCCCGAATGCGAAAAACATCATCAATAGTTGGGTTGAAAATGCTACCAATAAAAAGATAAAAGAATTGATTGATGAAGTTTCCGCTGATCATGTAATGTTTTTAATCAACGCTACCTACTTTAATGCACCTTGGAAAACTACTTTCGATAAAAGCGAAACACAAAACATGCCGTTTCAACTTACAAATGGTAATTCTATTCAAGTGCCAATGATGTTTTCTAATAAAATTGAAATGGATTATTTTACCGATAGTAATATTGAAATGGTTGGGCTTCCTTATGGAAAAGGTAATTACAATTTCTATGCAATACTGCCTAAAACCAACAATGACTTAGCACAGTTAGAAAACAATTTCACCACCGCAGAATGGCACAATTGGATAAACAATGCGCAAAAGGTTAAGAACTACGGACTTTATATGCCGAAATTTGAGCTTGATTATGAAATAACAATGAACAAAGCACTCACAGCAATGGGAATGGGTGTGGCTTTTTCTAATGATGCAAATTTTACGGGAATAAGCGATGCAGAAAAGCTTATGGTGAGCAAAGTGAAGCAGAAAACTTACATAAAAGTAGATGAAGAAGGAACAGAAGCTGCTGCTGCTACATCTGTTGAAGTAGTTTTTACAAGTCTGCCTCCAACAGTTTCATTCAATCGCCCTTTTATGTTTGTAATAAGTGAAAAAACTACCGGAGCAATTTTATTTATGGGTAGAATTATGAAGCCTATAAAGTAGCAGAGATTCTAATTTCAGAACATTACTTTGCGGCTATAATTGATAGAAAGGTCTTTTCTTCTATATCAATTTCAACTGTTTTAAAAGGGCTTTTTTCGCCTTTTGTTATTTCAATTTTAGACTTTGGAATTTTGAATGTTTCACTCAAAAAAGCAATGAGCTCTTTATTTGCTTTGCCTTCTGTTGCAGGAGCCTTTACCTTCACTAAAATTGCTCCATTTACAGAAGTTGAAAATTCATTCTTTTTACTGCCTGCTTTTATTTGCAAGTGTAGTGTAGGCATTACGGAGTAATAGAAATTGCTTCACCTTGTTTAAAAAGATGCGGATAGTGGATTTTTAGTTCAGACACAAAAAGCTCGTAAGGGAAATCTGCAAATTGGCCATAATCGTGGAGGTATTCCATATATTGATTGCCCTCTGGTGTAAATTGCTGAAATACAGAATCGTGAACTCCATCAAAATCTAAAGCCGGAACATTAAATTTTTCGCAGAGTGTTTTATTGAAAGCCGGAGTACATTTTACCCATTTATCATTGAGCAGAAACTCATTGTAGCCATGAAACACAAACTTATCAGTCCGCAACATTTTTCGAAATTTTTCGGTTGAAATATGGTTTTGAACAATAGAAAATCCTAAACGAGAAGGAATACCATGAACTCTTCCGGCAGCAGCTAAAAGCAAAGATTTTTCAATACAATAACCTTCTTTGCGCTGTAAAGTTTTGCTTGCAGATATTTGAGCCGGATTCAATACAATATGATACGGTGAATACAAAATTTCATCGCGAACGGCATAGTATAAGTCTATTGCTTTTTCGGTTGGAGTTTTGGTAGCAGAAGTTCTGCTATTGGCAAAATCAATTACAGAGGCATTGTTAGAATCTATAAAATGTGTTGGACTTAAATACTCATTCATTTTTTTAGTTTGTTTTTAGTTTGCCAGTTCACTCATAAACTTCATGCGTATCAAATGAATGTTTTCTATATCAACATCATCCGCTTCAAATTCATTGAATGCTGCGTCTAATGAATCGGTTGGGGCTGTACGGAAATAATCGAAAATATCATTTACCAATTCTTCGTCCATAACATCGTATAAATAGTAATCTAAATTTAATTTAGTTCCACTGTTTACAATGCTTTCCAACTCCAAAATTAAATCACTTTTACTCATGGTCATGTTACGGGCAATATCTTCAATGCCAAGACGCTTATCAATCATTTGAATTATCTTAATTTTTTCTGCGCCTTTGCTTGCCACACCTTTCACCGTGAAATCTGATGGACGATCAATTTCATTTTCTTCAACATACTTTTTAATTAGTGTAATGAAAGGCTTGCCATATTTTTCGGCTTTGCCTTTGCTCACACCGTTCACAGTTGCTAATTCATCTAACGTGATTGGATAGCGCGTTGCCATTTCTTCGAGCGAAAACTCTTGAAAAATTACATAAGGCGGAAGGTTGTATTGTTTTCCGGTTTTTACTTGCAAATCTTTCAGCATTTTAAACATAGTTTCGTCTAATGCCGCAGTTTGCTTGCCCGAAACTTCCGTTACCACATCTGCTGCATCATCATCGTAGTTATGGTTTTTACTCACTTTAATGCTGAAAGGTTTTTTCAAATACTCAGCACTCTTTTTGTTCAGCCTTAGTAAGCCGTATTGTTCAATATCTTTATCAATTAAACCGCGCATCATGGCGTTGCGAATTACAGCATTCCAATATGCTTCATCGTAATCTGCACCAATGCCAAACCATTCTTGCTTATCGTACTTAAAATCGGTAACTTCTTTTACTTTTTTGCCTGTAATTAGTTTTACAACATAAGGCAAATCGTGGTTTTCTTTTACCGCTTGAATTACTTTTATAGCTTGCTGAACGTGTTTCTGTACTTCAATTTTTTCTTTTGGATGGCGACAGTTATCGCACATGCAATTGCAACCGCTTTCGGCAAATTCTTCACCGAAGTAATGCAGTAAAAATTTTCTGCGGCAGCCAGAATCTTCAATATAGGCAACAGTTTCGTTTACTAATTGCAAACCTCTTTCGCGCTCAGCAACAGTTTTGTCGCGCAATAGCTTTTCGAGTTTAGAAATATCTTTATAGCTAAAGTAAGTGATACATTCTCCATCTAAACCATCACGCCCGGCACGCCCGGTTTCTTGGTAATAGTTTTCTAATGATTTTGGAATATCGTAGTGAATGATATATCGAATATCCGGCTTGTCAATTCCCATTCCAAATGCAATGGTAGCAACGATTACGTCAATTTCTTCCATTAAGAAAGCATCTTGAATTCCTGCACGCTTTTTAGTGTCTAATCCGGCATGATAAGCATCTGCTTTTATACCGTTTACACGCAAAACACTTGCTAAATCATCGGCAGTTTTTCTATTGATTACATACACAATTCCACTTTTGCCAGGGCGCTGCTTAATAAACTGCACCATGTTTTTTACGGCAAGCGTTGGGTTCTTTTTAGTGCGAATTTCATAGTAAAGATTGGGACGGTTAAAGCTCGACATAAAAATGTTTGGCTCGCGCAATTCAAGCGTTTTAATTATATCGCTTTGAACTTTTGGTGTGGCAGTTGCAGTAAGCGCCATTACTGGAATATTAGCGCCCAATCTTGTTATTACCTCGCGAATTCTGCGGTATTCAGGTCTAAAATCGTGTCCCCACTCCGAAATACAATGCGCTTCGTCCACTGCAATAAAACTTACTTTCACTTCCGAAAATATTTCAACGGTTTCATCTTTGTTTAGTGTTTCCGGAGCCACGTATAGCAATTTGGTTTTGCCATCGTGTACATCTTTAATCACCTGAGTGCGTTGGGTTTTGTTTAGCGAAGAATTTAAAAAGTGTGCAATATCATCTTTGGCAGAATAGTTCCGAACCAAGTCCACCTGATTTTTCATTAGTGCGATAAGCGGGGAAATAATAATTGCAACACCTTCCTGAATTACTGCGGGAAGTTGATAGCAAAGCGATTTTCCTCCTCCGGTTGGCATAAGTACCAAAGTGTCTCTTCCGTCTAAAACAGAGCGGATAATTTGCTCTTGTGTACCCTTAAATTGATTGAAGCCAAAATTTTCTTGTAAAGCTTCCGTTAGCGTTTGCTCATCAACTCGCATAGCTGTTTATTTATTTTTGTGTAAGATATATCAAATCTTTTAAAGTGCAATTATTTTTAATTATGCCTTTTTTAAAAGGGTGTCGAAATTAAAATTTTAATACCAAACAAAGAACTTTACTTTCGCGCTCACAAAAAACGAATAATAAGATAATAAGTATAAAATGAGCCACACTTACGTTGTGATTATGGCAGGCGGAATAGGAAGCCGCTTTTGGCCAAAAAGCAGAATAGCGCAACCAAAACAATTTTTAGATATTTTAAATGTTGGTAAAACACTTTTGCAACTCACAGTTGAGCGATTGTTGCCTTTGTGTCCCGTTGAAAATTTCTACATCGTTACTTCAAAAATGTATGAGAAGAAAGTGATGGAGCAATTGCCGGATTTACCCAAAGAAAATATTATTAAAGAACCGGTGCGCAGAAATACAGCGCCTTGCATTGCTTATGCTTGCGATAAAATTGTGTCGCAAGATAAAGATGCCAATATTGTAATTGTGCCATCGGATCAATTGATTCTGCAAAACGATAAATTTCTAAGAATTATTCGCAAATGTTTAGCATTTACAGCTAAGCAAGAAGTGCTGGTAACTATTGGTGTGAAACCAACAAAACCTGCAACAGGATATGGCTATATTCAATATTTGGAAGCAGTGGAAGATGAAGGATTTCATAAGGTGAAAACTTTTACCGAAAAGCCTTCGTTGGAGATTGCGCAAACATTTTTAGATAGTGGTGATTTTTTATGGAACTCCGGCATGTTTGTGTGGAAAGCAAAAACTGTTTTAAAAGCATTCCATAAATACTTACCTGAAGTGATTGATGCCTTTGAAGACGCAAGTGAAGTTTACAATACTTCAGCAGAAAAAAAGTTTATTGAAAAAGCTTATTCCGTTGTTACTAATATTTCAATTGACTATGGTTTAATGGAAAAAGCAAATAACGTTTATACCATTCCTGCCGATTTTGAATGGAGCGATATTGGAACTTGGGACTCACTTTTTGAAGTTTATGAAAAAGATTATTTGGGCAATGCGGTAAAAGGTAAAAACGTAAAAATTTACGATGCTCGAAATAATATGATTGTTGCTTCAAACGATAAACTTGTAGTATTACAAGGTATTGAAAATTTGTGTGTAATTGACTCAGGAGATGTTTTGCTTATTTGCGAGCGTTCGCAAGAGCAAGAAATAAAACAAATAACGGTAGATTTAAAAGTTGCAGGTTTAGATAAGTTCTTATGATGCTTTCTATTGTAATTCCGGCTTTTAACGAAGCAAACACCATCGCATTTATTTTGAATAAAATAAAAAATGTTGAGCTATTAAACGGAATAAACAAAGAAATAATTATTGTGAACGATTGCTCGACTGATAAAACTGAAAATGCAATATTAAACTACACTAAAGAAAATCCTGAATTAAGTATTCAATATAGAAAACACGAAACCAATAAAGGCAAAGGTGCAGCATTACACACCGGAATTGCAGAAGCCAAAGGTGATTTTATTGTGATTCAAGATGCAGATTTAGAATATGATCCAAATGAATATAATGTTTTATTGAAACCTGTTTTAGATGGTTTTGCCGATGTAGTTTACGGCTCCCGTTTTATTGGTGGAAAGCCACATCGCATTTTGTTTTTTTGGCACACTATCGGCAATAAATTTCTTACATTCATTAGTAACATGTTTACCAATTTAAACCTTACAGATATGGAAACTTGCTACAAACTTTTTAGAAGTGAAGTAATAAAATCGCTCGACTTAAAAGAGCAACGTTTTGGGTTTGAGCCGGAGGTAACTGCAAAAATGAGCCGCTACCCAAAAGTGCGTGTTTACGAAGTAGGAATTTCTTACTATGGCAGAACTTACGAAGAAGGTAAAAAAATTGGTTGGCGCGATGGCTTTCGCGCAATATGGTGTATTCTCAAATACAATGTTTGGGCAAAATAGTTTTACAATTTACTATCCCATTGTCTATTTACTTCATTGCTAACTTTAGGCACAGTGAGCAAATACTGCCAAATAGCTTTTATTTCATTGTCTGTTAATCCATTGTAAGCTAACATTGGCGCTCGTAGAGCTTTGCCATCTTTTCTAATGAGTGAGTGCATCACATTTTTAAAATCTTCTTCGATCCAAGTGCCAATGCCTGTTTTTTCATCGGGTGTAATATTGGCTGAGAAGATTGAACTTCCACTTGGCGTTATTAGTGTATTTCCACCGCTACAATATCCAGGAGTTTTTTCCGGTGAAACAAAATCTAAAGTTTTGAAATCAGAGCTATGGAAAGTCCAGCAGTCGTAGCGCCCAACAGTGAGGTATCTTCCATAAGCTACTAAATTATTAGTGTCTGGCATGCTGATTTCTTGCTTTGGATAGTCCAATTTTTTAAATGCTACGCGGCACAAAAATTTCACTAAAAATGAGGGATTAGATTCGGGTGCTTCATTGCTAGAAGCTTGTACAAGAGGCATATCGCTGCGCAAATAAGCAATTACCGATTTTAAATCGTAATCGCTCAAGTGGGGAAACTTTGGCATATAAATTGGCAAGTAAGAGCCTTCAGGTTTGCAACCGGTTCTTAGTAAGTGTGCAATGTCGGCATCGCTCCATTTTCCTATTCCTTTTTCATTGTCATGAGTGATATTTTTGGAATATATTGTTCCAAAATCTTTTGGAATTTCTTACATTAATTTTTCCACTTAATTTGCCGTATTCTCCCATGTGGCAATGGTTGCATTGCACCGAAGCAATTTTTGCTCCATTGGCAACTAAATCCGGAGTAACTTCTACTTTTGGGAAATTGATTTTTTCTGTTTCATACTTTGGTAAATCTGAAAAGTTGATGTAGCCTGCAAAACTGAAAACGCCAAGTAAAATAAGGAAGAAGATTGCTCCAATAATTTTAAATACTTTTTTTATGCAATATGTGTTTGGCTAATTTTGAGTCAAAAGTATTATTTCGTAATAATGTCAAATAATTTTTTTCAGTATAAGAAGTGGACGTTAAAGCACAATAACTTACTAATAGCAGCAATAGTTATCGTAAATGTTCTAACATTTTTTCAAGTTCAGAACTTGAAATGTTTTTTAAAAGCTCATCTTTAAAAAAAGGAATGCCAACTATTTTCTCTAAAAATGTAAATTCCGGAGATTCATATTTAACTTGTGAAACAATACCGGCAGCGATTGAAATTGAGAAAGTGTGTGTTTGTATTTCGCAATCCGGAGAGCGCCCGAAACGCCATTCCAAAGTCTCATATTTCTCTTTTTGAAGTTGTGTTATCTCTTCAATTTCTGTATGGTTTAAACTGTAAGAACTTATGCAAAGCTTTTCTGCTAACTCATTTCTAATATCTTCAACATTAGTTAGCGCATTATTGAATGAAGAAATATTTGCCACTTCACTTCTCACAGAGCTTACGGCTTTAGTTTCTACTTGATAAGAATTATGTTTTAATGCCGCACTCATTTTGGCTAAATCAGAATTTACTAAAAGTGTTCCGTGGCTAATAATATTTTTCCTATCGGTAAATTGTGCATTGCCGGATATTTTTTTGCCATTGGCAACCATATCGTTCCGGGCATTAAATTGAGCAGGTATTTGCAGCAAGTTTAAGTGTTGCCGAATGGGCTCGTTAAAGTGTTTATAGTTATTCACTTTCCATTCCTCAAACTTAGAAATAAAGGCAAAGTTCAGATTTCCACTATCGTGAAAAACAGTGCCACCACCACTCACTCTTCGCACTACTTTTGCTGATTCATTAAACCAATAATTGAAGTTTAGTTCTTTGTAAATACATTGGTTTTTACCAACTACGGCACAATCTTTATTTACATAAAGCAATAAATAATCAGTATTGAAACAATCGCAATTTCTTACAAGCCATTCTTCTAAAGCCGCGTAAAAAAAAGGTGAAAAATGTTGAGGAACTTCAATAAGCGTTATCACACTTTATTGTTTAGCTTTTCAGGTACAGGAGCAGTATCGGTTCTGTAATACATATAAACTAATAAAGCACTTGCTGCGGTTAGAATATGCCAAACTGCATGACCTTGAAACCAACTTTCAGGTGAACAAACAACATGCGAACGGTCGAGCATCCAAATAATATAGCCCATTGCCAAACAAGCAAAACCGCCAAGCATATATTTTGAAAACGCCACTGATTTTTTAATGAATATTTCGTAGTAAATGTGCAAAGCAAAAACAGAAATAATCAAAATTGGAAATAGCGTATTGATATTTATTTTACTCCATTCTGCAAAAATATATACAAAGAAAATTCCGGCTAAAACCAAACCAATTGAATGGAAGCTTCTCCACTTTCCAAAAAGTTTTATGGTTGGGAAAATACGATAAACACTAAATGCTAATATGGTTAAAACCAAAGCATACATTCCCATTTGGTCGTGCTTTTGAAAATAGGAAGTAAGTGAAGCATGATACAAAAAACTGCCTAAGCCAACATACAAAGTGCTAAATCCAAATATGATAGAAAAAATAGGATAGCGAACTAAAAAATTCTCGCATTTTCTGCGTTCCATACCTTGCCTTAAATCTGCAAAACCAAGCGATACAATAGCTAATCCAACGGGAATATACGCCAAATTGCTCCATGTGTTTGAAGGTTGTTTTATTAACGCATCAATTCTATTTAGTTCGCAAAAATGCAAAGCGTTTCCATTGGCAGCGGCTAAAGCATACCAAATATTTTCTGCTCCCCACAAATTGTAACAAGCAAGCAAAGAACCAACTAGAAGTATTAAAAGTACCGCAGCAGTTCTAAAATTTTTCCAATAAATTTTTTCTAAATACAAACGCGTGCGAAGCACCTGCCACTTTAATTTTATTGATAGTTTATTCATGAGTTTTTTAGCGTGTACGAAAGAAATAAAAAAAAGGTACTTTGTTAGCTAAAAAATGTTGTTCATTTTGCAGGCGTAAAAATGGAACAAACGAATATTAAACTTACCGAATGCCCCAGAGATGCGATGCAGGGCATAAAGCAATTTATTCCTACAGAAAATAAAATTGCGTACATCAATAAATTATTGAAAGTTGGATATTATGCTATAGACTTTGGAAGTTTTGTTTCGCACGATGTGATTCCGCAAATGGCTGATACAGCAAAGGTTTTAAAAGGATTGGAATTAGATGAAAACTCTGCTTCGCTCATTGCGATAGTTGCCAATGAACGAGGCGCAAACGATGCCTGTGCTTTTGATGAAATAAAATATCTCGGCTTTCCATTTTCTGTGAGCGAAACTTTTCAAATTAGAAATACACATGCCAATATCAATACAGCTTTAGAACGCGTGGAAACGATAAAAACTTTGGCTGATAAATCTAAGAAAGAAGTAATTATCTATATTTCTATGGGTTTTGGAAATCCATACAATGATCCCTACAGCCCTGAAATTGTAGCACAATGGGTTGAAAAACTCTCTGCATTTGGTATTAAAACGTTTATGCTAAGTGATACTATCGGCATAGGAACACCGGAAAATATTTCATATCTTTTTTCAATGCTTATTCCTTCGCGCCATGATTTAGAATTTGGCGCGCATCTACATACTGCTCCGCATAATTGGCGAGTGAAAATTGACGCTGCATATAACAACGGCTGCAGAAGGTTTGATACTGCAATTAAAGGTTATGGTGGCTGTCCAATGGCAAAAGATGAACTAATTGGAAACATGCCGACCGAAAATTTAATCAATTATTTTCATGCTGAAAAATTCGGAGAAAAATTCAACTTAAATGCGTTTGAAGCAGCACTGCGCGAGTCATCGAATGTGTTTCCGATTGGGCATTGATAATGTTCTTTAAATATTTCTTTGATAAGTTACAAGCAAAAACTATTTGTAAAACAAAAGCGGACTGTGTAATGCAGCCCGCTTTTTTATCCATAGAAACTTTTGCTCACCATAAGCAAAAGAAAAGGAGGGAAATTTTTAACGCACTAAAGTTAAAGTGCCGTCTTTTCTAATTGTTTCAGATTTTCCGGTTTGTGTGTTTGTTCTTTCGTAAGAAATAAAGTAAGTGAAAGTTCCGTTTGGTTGTTCTGAACCATTAAAGTTACCGTCCCAACCTTGCTCAACATCGTTGCTTACCATTTGTCCCCAGCTATTGTAAATTCTAAAATCTGTAACACGAACATTTGCATTGTTGAATATTGGATAAATTCTATCATTTACATTGTCGCCATTTGGTGTGAAAGCATTTGGCATTACCATTTCGTTTGCAACAGCAATTACAATGTTTGCAGTTTTAAAGCAACTTTTATTGTTCGCATCGTAAACTTTTACTTCGTATTCATTTGTAAAAGGAGTAGTGCTAACCGGAGTTTCGTTACCATTTGCAAAATCTAAATAACTTGGTTGAATTGCTGCGTTCCATTCAATTACCGCATTGTTTAAGTCGGTAGTAACTGAAAGTTCTGTTGATTGTCCCATTTCAGCACGAATAGTATCAGTTGGTAATTCTACTGAAAACTCTTTAGCAGCTTCAACAGTAATTTGGTGGTTAACTACGCAACCATTTTTGTTTTTACTGCTTACGAAGTAAGTTCCGGCAGCCATGCCTTCAAAAGAAGTATGGTTAGAAAAAGTTTCATTGTTAATTGAAAACTGGTAAGGCGCATTTTCGTTTGAAAGTACAATTGCTTGGAAACTGCCATCGTGTGTAGAAGCTGTGAAGCAAGATGTAGCTTTAGTTTCAAAAGATAATTCATCTTCTCTTGCAGCTTTAATTTGGAAGTTTGATTGAGCAGAACAACCATTAGCATCTTTAACATTTACTATGTAACTTCCTGCTGAAAGTTCCGTAAACTCACCTGTAACACGATTGATAGGAGATGAACTATTTACTAACTCAACTGAATACTGAAAAGGAGCAACACCACCGTTGGCAACAATCAACGCAGCTCCGTCAGCAATGCCAAAACAAGTGTTTGGAGTTGGAGTTGCAGTTACTAAAAATGAAGCAGGTTGAGCAATTGAAAAATTTTCAACAGAACTGCAACCTTTTCCATCGGTTACCGTAATAGTATATAAACCTGCTGATAAATTAGAAGCAGAAGAAGACACAGAAACGTTATTTGACCAAATAAAAGAATAGTTACCATCTCCACCGGTAACAGCTACAGAAGCAGTAGCATCATTCACTCCAAAACAAGAAGGCACAGTAGATTGTACAGCTAATTGTAAAGAAAGATTTTGGCTTATAGTTGTGCTATAAGCAGCAGTACAGCCTTTAGAATCCGTAATTTTTACTGAATAATTTCCTGCTTGTAAATTTGTTCTATCTTGTTGTGTAGCATTATCATTCCACAAAGCTTGGTATCCACCATTTCCACCATTTACTGTAATATCTATAGAACCTAATGCGCTGCATCCTGCATTTGTATTCACTCCAGTTACAGATAATTCTTGAGCTTGGCTCACAGAAACACTTGCTGCTCCTGTGCAGCCATTAGCATCAGTTACAGTTACAAAATACCTTCCGGCAGTTACATTGTTTATGGTTGAAACTGTGCTTTGGTTGTTCCAAACGTAGGTGTAGCTACCATTACCACCAATAGCCGCAATAGTTGCTGTGCCATCGTTTCCTCCAAAACATGAAACTGCTGTTGAAGTGCTGTCTAAAGCTAAACCCTCAGCATCGTTAATAATGAAAGTTACAAAAGCATTACAGTTTTTTGCATCTGTAATGGTGATTTCATAATTGCCGGCTTCTAAATTGCTTGCGCTATTTCCTGAAACTGTTGGCACATTCCAAGTGTAATTATAGTTTGGTGTTCCACCGAATACAGTAATATTTGCACTGCCTGAATTTGTACTTCCACAGCTTAGATCTGTTTTGGTAAATGATGCCGCAATAGCGCTTGTTGGCTGTGCAATTGTAATACTTGCAGTTGCTGAACATTGGTTAGCATCTTGCACAGTTACAGTATAATTTCCGGCAGTTAAATTACCTATTGAAGTTCCATTTTGTGCGTTAGACCAAGTGTAAGTGTAGTTTCCATTACCACTTGCCGTAGCTATTGCAGTTCCATTGTTTCCGCCAAAGCAACTTACATCTGTTTTAGTAATATTCACTTGCATGTTTTGAGAATCACCAATTACAAAAGCTGAAGTTTTAGAGCAGCCGTTCCCATCAGTTACAGTTACGCTATAATTTCCGGAAACTACATTTTGTAAATTTTGAATTTGCGCACCATTGCTCCATGCGTATGAAAGATTTCCACTTCCACCACTGGTATTCAATGCAATAGCACCATTGCTTTTTCCGCAAGTAGCATCTGTAATTTGTGATGAAATATTTATAGCACTTCCTCCGGTAGAATTTATGGTGAAATTTGAAGCTGCTGAACAACCCAAAGCATCGGTTACGGTAACGCTGTAATTTCCGGTTGCAAGGTTATTTCTATTTTGTGAAGTTATGCCGTCATTCCAAGCGAAAGTATAGTTTGGTTTGCCATTGGTAATGGTTAAATCTATTGTTGAACCATTAGTGTTTCCACAAGAAGCGGAAACCGCATTTCCACTAACAGAAATATTGCTTTTTTCAACTAAAACATTTGCTGTTGAAATACAATTTCCTGTTGTGCCGGTTACAATATAAGTTTGGCTCGAAGCAGGATTGGCAACAGTTTGTGCTGTGTTGGTGCTGCTTAATCCTGTTGCAGGAGACCAACTGTAACTCATTGTTCCTGAAGCATTCAATGTGGTACTTTCATTCGCACATAGTTGAAGTTTGTTTGCAGAAATGCTTACATTCTGTGTATCGTTGATTGATACCGTTGTTTGCGCATAAGATTGTTGTGTGCAAGCATCAATTAAAGAAATGGTAACGGTTTCAGTTCCTTCGTTTAAATTATCTGCAATTGGAATAATATTGATTGTAGCAGACATTGCGCCAATTGGTACAATAATGCTATCTGCAATATGTTGGTAATCTATACCATTTGTTGCGCTGCCTGAAATTTGATATTTAATGACATTATGCCCTGAAAAAGGTTCTGTAAAGTTTAATTTTACTGAAGCATTTGAGCAGCCTTCAAAAGCTGTTGTGTAGCCAGCGTGCGAATAAACAGTGCTTAATGTTGCGCGATTAGAAATAAAAGAACCCGCTTCAATAAACACACCTGAATCGTAAAATTCATCGTTTACATCGGCAATCGCCAATTTAAAATTGTAAGTAGCGCATGGAATTACATCAATAGTTGCAGTTAAAACAACAGTACTTCCATTATACACAATATAAGCATTTCCTGCATTGCTTCTGTAATATGCAGTATTAGTTCCTTGGCATCCTGCTAATGTAGAATATGGACCGGAAACGCCTGAATTGATTGTGTTTATCCCAACCTGTAAATTTGTGTCTGGAACAATGGCAACATTTTTATTTACATAGTTTCCTCCACCTAACTGTGAAGGGCGCGGTCCATTCACAAAAAATGCAAAAATATCATTATAGTTTGCACAAACATAATCTGGATATTCCTCAGACATAAATACGTAGCGGAATGTGATTTGGTCGCCAGTTGGCACCACATCGAAAGTAAGTGCAGAAGCATTGTAAGTTGGAACCCCAACAATTGCTTGAAGTTGTGCATCGCCTGCTGCTTTATTATTATAAGTTGCTCCTGTTTTTGAAAGTCCTGCATCTGCTCCTTTTGAAATGTCTGAAATTCTACCTGTGCTAAGCACAACGCCATTTTGAATACCTAAATCGGTATTGTTATTGGCAAAGAAAGAGCCTGATGAATTATTGGCAGCAGTAATGGTTGCATTAGAAATACTAACGCCATTTCCGGCTAAAGATTGGGCTAATGCTGTGGCATCATTAGAACCTGTAACCGCAATTTGCGAGTAGGTTGTAATGCAGCTCAAAGCAGCACATAAGGTTAATAATGTTTTCATCTTGTTCAGTTTAGTTTCAGACCTGAGGTTCTCTTATTGTTTTAAACACTTTCAGACTTATGTTTAAAGCAGGGGAAGCCTCATTTCTTGTAAATATAACACCACATTAAACAAAGCGCAAGGGGTAAACTTGTATTTTTTTTAGAAAATTAAAGTGAGCTTTAATGTTGTTACAACTTAAAAGTACAATTAAGTATAGGATTTTAATTTTTTGTAAGCTATACAATTTACTTCCTGCTATATTCGCAATATGCAAGCAATAATTCCCGTAGCGGGTGCTGGAACACATCTTAGACCACTTACTTATACGCAACCCAAAGTGCTTATTTCTGTTGCAGGCAAGCCTATTCTTTCTTTTATTATAGAGAATTTAAAAGAAAATGGCGTTACACGTTTTGTGTTTGTAATTGGCTATTTAGGCGATAAAATAAGGGAATTTGTTGAGCAGAATTTTCCTGAAATAGAAGCGCATTTTGTGATGCAAGAAACGCCCGAAGGAATGGGGCATGCAATTTATTGTGCTAAAAGTGCCATCAACTTAAACGAACCTTTGGTGATTCAATTGGGCGATACGATTACAGATGCTGATGTGAGCGAACTTTTTCATGGTGAAGTTTCTACTTTGTGTATTAAGAAAGTAGAAGACCCGCGCTTGTTTGGCGTAGCGGAATTAAATGCTGATGAAACCATTCGCAGCGTGATAGAAAAACCAACTATACCGAAGTCGAATATGGCTTTAGTAGGTTTGTATTTTATTTTTGAAACCCAACATTTATTTGAATCCTTAGAGCAAAATATTGCTGGAAGAAAGCGCTCCGGAAATGAATTTCACTTAACTGATGCGCTACAGCGAATGATAGAAGAAGGAGTGAAATTTAATAGCTATAAAGTTACGCAATGGTTCGATTTGGGTAAAAAAGAAATTTTGCTTGAAACAAACGCCATTTTGTTGCGCAAATTTGGTGATTTAGCGGTACACAAAGGCAGTTGCGAAAACTCTATTATTATTCCTCCAGTGAGCATTGGCGAAGGTGCAACAATTTCTTCTTCCATTATTGGACCCAATGTTACTATTGGCGAGCAAACAGTTGTTCAATCTTCAATAATTCAAAATTCTATTGTAGGTAATTATACTAAGCTTGAAAACGTAACGCTGCGCAGTTCTCTCATTGGCTCTGATGCTTCTATAAAAGGCTTTACACAGAGTTTGAATATTGGCGACAACACAGAAATTGATTTGTCAAATAGCTAAAAAAGTTTCTTAGGCAATCTTTAAAACGATTTTTCCGAATTGCTCTTTTTGCGCCATTCGCTCTAAGCCTTGCTGCGCTCTTTCTAATGAAAAAACTTTATCAATTACAGGCTTTATTTTGTGTTTTGAAACGAACTGTAACATACTGTTGAAATCGCTGTTGCTGCCCATTGTAGAACCTAAAATATTTAGTTGTTTCCAAAAGATTTTTTGAGGATTTAAGTTGTTGATATTTCCTGTGGTGCCGCCATAAAAAACAATAGTTGCTCCCGGATTTGCCAAATCAACCAACTTCTCGAAACCTTCACCTGCTGCGCTATCCACAATCACATCAAAACCTGTTGCTGCTATTTTTAAGTTTTTATACCAATCTTCGTTTTTGTAGTTTTCTCCACCTTTTACACCAAGTTCTATTGCTTTAGAAATTTTTTCTTGACTGCCGGAAGTTACATAAACTTGTGCGCCTGCTGCAAGTGCAAACTGAATGGCAAAAAGCGCAACACCACCGCCAGCTCCGGTAACAAGTACCTTATCTTCTGCTTGGCACTTTGCTCTGCTAAAAAGCGCGCGAAAAGCAGTGAGTCCTCCCAGCGGAAGTGCAGCGGCTTCTTCATAAGAAAGATGTGCAGGTTTTTCGTGAATATTTGTGGCAGGAACGGTAACGTATTCTGCAAAAGTTCCGTTATCCGGTAAGCCTAAAATTTTGTATGTTTTTGATTGTGCTTTTTCATTATTTCCCCAAGCAATAGAAGGATTGATAATTACATCTTTCCCGATTAAATGATTGGGAATATTGCTGCCAACGGCTTCAATATTTCCGCAGCCATCGCTGCCTAAAATAATTGGAAATTTTAGCCCCGCATATTGCCCTTTCTGTATCCAAAGATCGCGGTGGTTAAAGGCTGCGGCATATAGTTTTACTAAAACTTCATCGGCAGTAGGCTTTGGTTTTTCAAACTCTACTTCTTCAAGTGCTTGCAGTTTATCTTTTAAAATTATGGCTCTCATTTTGTGTTGGGATTTAATTGAACAATTACTTTTTGTGTTGTGTTTTCTTTAACGGAAGTTCTAAGTTACGAACAAAACTTTCTTCTAAAGAAATTAAAGTTTCGGTTCTGTTTATTCCTTCAATTTTTTGGATTTTTTCGTGTAAAACGGTTCTTAAATGTTGCGTGTCGCGGCAGTGAATTTTTAAAAACAAACTATAGTTTCCTGTTGTGTAGTGGCAACTTACTATTTCCGGAATTTTTTTCAATGCTTTTACAACGCTTTCGTAAATATCGCTTTTGTTGAGGTAAACACCAATAAACGCAGTGATATCGTAACCCATTTTAGGCAAATCTATTTGTATTTGCGGGGCTTTTGCGATACCGGCATCGGTAAGTTTTTTCATGCGCACGTGCACTGTGCCAGGAGAAACGTATAATTCTTTTGCTATTTCGGTGAATGGTGTGAAAGCATTTGTTTGTAAAATATTCAATAACTGAATATCTGTATTATCAATTTCGTAATCAAGAAGCTGTTTTTCCATTCTAAATTATGTTTTATGTTTCAAAAATAAATAAATATTGAATATAATGTAATTTTTTATTCAATTCGTAACATTTTATACAATGAATGGTATAAGCTATTATATTTGCATCGTGTTCTTAAAATTGTTGGGTGATGGAATTTGGCAAACATACCCACCGGTCTCGTGGGTGAGGAAAACGGAATAAACCCGGCAAGCGTTGAGGAAAACTTCAATGCTTGCTTTGGCTAACCGCCTCTTGTAGGTTCGAGTCCTGCTCCAACAGCATTTTTTTAGATTATGGTGAAAGTATTGTTTTTAAGTTTTGTTTTCGGGTTAGCTGCTTGGTTAATGGCAGTAATTAGAATTATTATTTTTAGTGCATTGCGCTATCAAAACAGTACTTATTGCCGATAAAGATTTTCGTTCTGTCCGTTTTGTTTGGCTGTGAACCTTAAATGTTTCGCAGCCTTTTTTTATTTTCGACCGTTACGGAGAAAATCATGTCTAAGAAGAAGAAAAAAACACCTTCACAAGGTTCAATCAATACCAATGTTTTAAAAATGTTTATGATGGGTGCTGCTAATCCGGCTGCCAGTAATAAAACATTTCACAATACTGCTGATGTGGTTGATTTGCATTTAAGCCAAAGCGATGTGAAAGGATATAAAATTGATGCTACCGGAGCACTGATGTTACAGTTGGAACAAGTTGAAAGAAGCATTGATGCTGCTGTTGCTGCCAGAAAAATGGAACTGAGAGTAGTGCATGGTTTCGGGAAGGGAACATTGAAAGAAGAAATACATAAAATGCTTCGCAAGCATCCATTAGTGAAGAGCTTTGAAAACGATTACTTGCCAAGCTACGGATGGGGAAGCACACTCATAAAATTTTATTGATGAATTTGCTTTACAACTACATTTCTATTGAAGGAAGTATTGGTGCGGGCAAAACTTCATTGGTGCAAAAATTGGCAAAAGAATATAATGCCAATTTGCTGTTGGAGCAGTTTGCCGATAATCCTTTTTTAGCGAAATTTTATGAAGAGCCTGAGCGTTATGGTTTTTCGGTGGAGCTGTACTTTACCGCTGAGCGCTATCGGCAATTAAAGGAATTTTTGGTTCAGCAAAATAATTCGCTTTTTAATTCAATTACAGTGAGCGATTTTATTTTTCATAAGAGTTTAGTTTTTGCCGGCAACAATTTAAAAGATGATGAACTAAAACTTTACAGAATGTTGTTCAATATTATGTTGCCTACACTGCCGAAGCCTGATGTGGTTTTCTATTTATATGCTTCGGTTGATGACTTACTTAGAAATATAAAAAAGCGCGGCAGAAGTTATGAGCAAAATATAAAGGGCGAATATTTAGAGAATATTCAAAAAGCATACTTAGATTATTTTAGGCAAATGCCCGAATTAAAAGTTGTTTTATTGGATACGAAACAGTTTGATTTTATTGGAAATAAAGACGATTTTAACTACTTAAAAGAATTGCTTTCAACTGAATTTAATAAAGGCATTACCACCATAAAATGACGCTGTTTGAAACCTTTGTGAAACCCCGATTGCAGCCGATTTTTAATACTTCATTTGCGGAAAATAACATTGAAGTTTCGCTATTGCGCTTAGATGAAATTCACCCAAGGGTGAATGGCAACAAATGGTTTAAGCTAAAGTATAATTTGCAATATGCTATCGAAAATAATTATGAAGGAATTGCAACTTTTGGCGGACAATTTTCAAATCATATTTATTCGGCAGCGGCAGCCGCAAATTTATTAAATATAAAAAGTATTGGAATTGTTGCGGGTGCAAATCCGCAGCAGTTGTCGCATACGCTACTTTTTGCTCAGGAAAAAAATATGCAGTTGCATTTTGTAAGCCGTGAAGATTATCGAAAAAAAAATGAAGAAGCACAACTTGCTGAATGGCAAAAATTGTTTCCTCAATATTGTTTTGTTCCCGAAGGTGGCACTAATAATTTAGCAGTGAAAGGAGTAGGAGAGGTGCTAAATTTAATTGAAGCAGATTTTGATTACATTGTTACAGCATGCGGCACAGGAGGAACTTTAGCGGGCTTAGCAAGTAAAATAAAACCATCGCAAAAAGCTGTTGGTATTTCAATTTTAAAAGGCGAAGACCAACTCACTAATTCAATTAAAAAATTAATTGGGAGCGATAAAAATTTTGAAGTAATAACTGGTTATCATTTTGGTGGCTATGCCAAAACAACTGATGAATTGCGCAAATTCATTCAAACATTTTATAGTGAAACCGGAATTTTAGTAGAGCAAGTTTACACTGCTAAAATGTTGTTGGCAGTAATTGATTTAGCAAAGAAGAAGTATTTCAAAGAAAAATCTTCTGTAGTTTTAGTTCATACAGGAGGCTTGCAAGGATTAGATAAATCTATCTTGGTGTAGTGGCTAATGCTTGTGTAACCTAAGTAGCTGTGTAGCAAAACTAATTGAACGAATTTTGCAATGCGAAAAGTAAATTGAATATGAAAAAGAGTATATTGTTTTTAGCGATAATCGCTGCATTGGCTTCTTGCAATAGCAAGCAAACGCCTTTAAGTAATGATGAGAAGGTAAATTTTGTAGCGCTTGGTGATAGCATTTCTGCAGCAGCACAAAAGCTATTGTTGCAAAATGTTTCAAGCGCTATTCAGCAAGGTGGAACTGGTTACGCAGTTGATTTTTGCAATACAAATGCAATGACTTTAACGGATAGCGCAGCTAATGAATTTAAGGTTTTTATCTCGCGCCTGAGCGATAGAAACAGGAACACAAACAATGCAATTGCAACGGAGATTGATAGTTTAGCTTGGCAGAAGATAAAATCTGAAAAGGCAAGTTTTGTTGAGAAAACGAGTAGTGGAGAAATCTATTTTTACAAACCAATTTCTATTGCCATGCCAACTTGTATTAAATGCCACGGAAGTGAATTAGATATTGCTGAAAGCACTCAAAAAATTATTAAAGAAAAATATCCAAATGATAAAGCTGTTGGCTATAAACTTGGCGATTTACGAGGAATGTGGAAGATAAAAATGAGTAAAACTTAGTGTGCCAACAATATGTTTGTGTTCAACCATAAACTATTGGTACGTCTTTTTATACCCTAAATAACTCCAAGCTCTTTTCCAACTTTGGTAAATGCCGCAACTGCTTTTTCGATATGTTCAGTTTCGTGTGCTGCGCTCAGTTGAACTCTAATTCGCGCTTGTCCTTTTGGCACCACGGGGAAAAAGAAACCGATTACATAAATACCTTCATCTAATAATTTTGCTGCGAATTGCTGCGCCAATTCTGCTTCAAACAACATAACAGGAACAATTGGATGCGTGCCCGGTTTTATGGTGAAACCTGCTGCTTGCATTTTACTTCTAAAAAGTAAAGTGTTTTGCTCCAGTTTATCGCGCAGAGCGGTAGTTTCGCTAAGCATATTTAGTACCGCAATTGAAGCGCCAACAATAGCCGGCATTAACGTATTTGAGAATAAATATGGGCGAGAACGCTGTCTTAGCAATTCAATAATTTCTTTTTTACCTGAAGTGAAACCACCACTTGCTCCACCTAATGCCTTGCCCAAAGTTCCGGTGATAATGTCAATCTTTCCCATTACACCGCAATGCTCGTGTGTACCTCTTCCGGTTTTGCCCATAAAGCCGGAAGCATGACATTCGTCAATCATTATCATGGCATTGTATTTTTCTGCTAAAGCAACAATTTTATCTAACTGAGCAATAGTGCCGTCCATACTGAAAACGCCATCGGTAACTATAATTTTTGAACGTGTGTTTTGTGCTGCTTGCAGTTGTGTTTCTAAATCGCTCATGTTATCGTGTTTGTAGCGGAAGCGTTGAGCTTTGCAAAGCCTTACGCCATCAATAATCGAAGCATGATTTAGTTCATCGGAAATGATGGCATCTTCTTCATTAAAAAGTGGTTCAAAAACACCTCCGTTAGCATCAAAAGCTGCTGCATAAAGTATGGTATCTTCGGTGCCTAAAAATTCTGAAATTTTCTTTTCTAATTCTTTGTGTAAATCTTGTGTGCCACAAATAAAACGAACACTGCTCATACCGTAGCCGTGTGTATCAATGGCTTGGTGTGCAGCTTTTATCACTTGCTCGTTTGAACTTAATCCTAAGTAATTATTGGCGCAAAAATTTACTACTTCTTTCCCGTTTGCAGTAATTACGGCTGCTTGTGGCGAAGCAATTATTCTTTCTTTTTTAAATAAGCCTGAAGAGATAATTTCGTTTAGTTCCTTTTGAAGTCTTTCTTGAATGGTGTACATAAAAAGTTGTTTTTCTTAAAGTTTATTGACACTAAAAATTGAATAGTAAGTTATATTTGTTGGCTGCTAAATAAGCTATTTTCTATCATTGCAATATGTTACAAAAAGAAAAGCATAACGATTTGTTGCAAAATGCGCTAAATATCAAGAAGCGTTTTTTGCAAATGTACCAAGCTGCAAATGCAGGACACATTGGTTCATCACTTTCGTGCGCTGAAATACTTACATTCATTCGTTTTGGCTGGATGAATGAAACTGATGAAATTATTTTATCAAAAGGTCATGCAGCAGCTTCGCTATATAGTTTATTGGCAGAAGATGGCACACTTTCTCAATCGGATATTGAAACTTACTATAAGAACAACACTTATTTGGCAGCGCATCCTCCGGCAGGAAAAATAAAGCGAATTCCTTTTGCTACCGGAAGTTTAGGGCACGGTTTGAGCATTGCAGCCGGCTTGGGTTTGGCTTCAAAATTAAAGAAGAATGGCAAAAAAGTTTTTTGCGTTTGCAGCGATGGTGAATTAAACGAAGGCAGCACTTGGGAAGCGGCATTGTTTATTGTTCACCAAAAACTAAAAAATATAGTTTGGTTTATTGATAGAAATAAATTACAAGGGTTTGGACGAACAGAAGATGTGATGCAAATGGAGCCGCTTGCCGATAAATTAAAAGCATTTGGTTTTGAAGTGCTTGAAGCAGACGGACACGATTTTAATTCTTTCGAAAAGGTTAAGGATAGTTTTAATGAAGCAACAAAGCCAATTGCCGTAATTTGTAATACTATAAAAGGCAGAAGTTGGAAACAGTTTGAAGATAAACTCGATAGCCACTATTTACCAATGAAAGACAATATGTTTGATTCCATAAACGCTGAAATAGAATTGCATTATCAGCAAACTTTAATTAAATAATTGAAATGAGAAAAGAGTTTGCATTAGCAATAATAGAAGCTAAAAAGAAGCATGACAACTTGGTGTTTGTAACCGGAGATTTGGGTTATATGGCATTAGAACAAGTGATGGAAGTTTTTGGAGAAGAATTTATCAATGCAGGTGTTGCAGAACAAAATATGATAACAGTTTCTGCCGGACTTGCGCATGAAGGTTTTATTCCTTTTGTGTATAGCATTGCGCCATTTGTGGCGCTTCGCCCGTATGAACAAATTCGCAATGATGTGTGTTTGCACAACCTTCCGGTAAAATTAGTAGGCAATGGTGGTGGCTATGGCTATGGAATTATGGGCGCAACACATCACTGTTTAGAAGATATTGGCGCACTTAGAATGTTGCCGAATATGAAAGTGATTGTGCCATTAACTGCGGAAGATGTGGTACAAGCAATTTCGTTTATGGTAAAAGATTCTTCGCCTAATTATTTACGTATGAACTTAGCTGCAAAGTTTGATTTTGAAGTAGCGGAATTTGCAGCGTGGCGGCATTTAAAGAAAGGTGAGAAAGCTACTGTAATTGGCACAGGGCCTGTTCTTCAAAATATTGTGAATGCGTATGCAGAATTAGACTTTTGGTGTTTAAGTGTTTTTCCGGTAATAGAAATTCCCGATGCGCTAATTGAAAGCATTGAGCGCACCGGAAAAGTAATTTTTATAGAAGAACACCTTGGTGAAGGTGGTTTGCGCGAAACTTTAAGCTTTCATTTACTTGGTAAACTTAAAAAAGCCGTTCAAGTACTGTCGCTTTCTGCATCAGGTTATCCTTCAGGCAAATATGGGAACCAACAATGGCACCAAGAAGAAAATAGTCTTGCCGGAGAAAGTTTAAAGAATAGAGTAGGATCTTTCCTATCTTAAAACCAATTTCTCTTTACAAAATACCAAGCCATTACCAAAGTCATTAAAATGGTAAAGCCGAATATGATAATAAAGCCATAAGGATTACTTTCTAATGGCAATGCAACGTTCATGCCGTAGAAACTTGCAATGAGTGTTGGCACCATTAGCACGATGGTTACAGAAGTGAGTCGCTTCATTACTCCGTTCAAATTATTGCTTATGATACTTGCGAAAGTATCCATCGTGCCATTTAAGATATTGCTGTACATTTCGCTCATTTCAAGCGCTTGCGAATTTTCAATTACAATATCGCTGAGCCAGTCTATTTTCTCTTCATCTTTAAGGCGCAAGAAATTGCTTCGTTGCGTTTTCATCATCATCAATTCATTACTTCTAATATTCGTAACGATGTAAATAAGACTCTTTTGAATATTCAATAAGTTTGCCAAATCTTCGTTTCTTGAACTGTAATAAAGTTCTTTTTCATAAGCGTAACGCCTATTATTTAAGTTCTTCAAAAAGTCTTGAAACATCATCACATTTCGTTCAAATATGTTTAGAATAAACGCTTCTACATCATTTGTGGTGAAACTCTTTGGCGGTGTTTCCATAAAATAATCTATTACCGGATTACGATATGGACTAATGGTAATAATATTTTCTGCCGTGCGAATAATACCAATTGGAATGGTAATGTAAATAGCTTCCGTATCTGTGATGCCGGTATTTCTAACCGGAGTTTTCAGTACAATCAAATCCACTCCATCTTCGCTTTCATAGCGCGAGCGCTCATCTACGTCTAAAGAGTCGGTTATAAAGTCTAATTCGATAGAAAGTTTTTCAGAAAGTTGATGAACTTCCTCGTTGTTAAATGGACCGTATAGATTTATCCAACAGCCCGGTTCTAAAGCGGCAAGTTGTTGAAAACTGCCGTTCTGCTTTTTTAGGTAAGTTATCATAATTGCTCATTCCCGTGCGTTTCGTGAAACAATATGCTTTAATGCCAAAGCCAAAAAGCGCACGAAAGTAGTTTTTTCTTGAAAAGGAAAAATAAAAAATTGCCTTTCCTTAAAATTAGCAACTTAGAATAGCGATGTAATGATTTTTAAAACTGCTGCGTCTGTTGGTAATGAAATATCTGTTTCGTTTTTCATTTCATGTACTTCAACCCATCTAAAACTCTCTGTTTCAGTTCCTTTGGGTACATTGAAATCAAACTTTTTTTCAGTAACTTTTATTTGTTGCCATTCTAGGCAATCAACCCAATAGTAAACCGCAATTACTTGGCTATCATTATCAAATGCAGAAGGTACAAAAAAATCGGAAGTATAAATATGTTCTTTCACTTGTACTTTTACTTGGGTTTCTTCAAAAAACTCACGCTGCAATGCTTCGCGAAGGCCTTCACCAAATTCTAAGCCGCCACCGGGAAATTTTGTAACACGTAGTGAGCCTTTTTTTACAAGTTCATCACTCACCAAAATTTGATTTAAACTATTTTTTAAAACACCATAAATCCGCACATTAAATCGTGTAATATTCATTATCTTTTTCTCGCAATATTAACTAAAAAAGGGCTAATAAAAATTAGCCCTTTTTGTAATTTATTACACTTTTTAAGTGCTATTTATTTACAACAATTCTCTGTTGAACTTTGTTTCCGTTTTGGTTTAAAGTAGCGATGTAAAGTCCGTTTGCCAAATTGCTTACATCAAATTGAAATGCTTTAAAACCTGTCTCGTTTAGTTGGCTAAAAAGCACTTGCTTACCTGAAATATCAGTTAAGCTAAATATTGCGTTATTGTTTAAGTTATCTGCAATAACTGTAAGCGTTGATGATGCAGGATTTGGATAGCAAGCAATTTTTAAATTAGAAACTTCACCAATTGCAGTAGGCGTTTGCACTGTAGTTTTGCTAAAGAAAATGTTTCCGGTTGCACTACCCTTGAAACCTGTGAACACAAGTTTATAGATAGCATTATCTTTTGTTTTTACAAAGTAAGAAACTGAATCTGCCACAATCCAGTTTGGTGCAACATAATCTTTCCAATCTCTGCCAATTCCTCTCAAGCTTTTGCTAAAAGTAAAGCCTGAATAATCGTTTGAAGTTACATCAACCGGATATGCTTTAGCAACTGTTACGCCTTTGTTGCTCCAAACTCCGGTGCTTGGATAAACTTCAATTCCCGGCACATCTAATGCAGCATATTTATGGAACAATAAATCCCAGTTTGCAGCATTGGGTTCACGGTCTGTAACTGCATTTGTTTCTAAATTTAAGTAAGCAAAGAGTTTACCTAAGTAAGGTCTTTTAGGAATTGAAACTGTTTGCAAATTACTGTTATCTAAATTAGCATATTGCACTTGCCAAATAGTATCGAAAGCCAAGTCCACCACTCTAAACTTTTTAATTCCTGAGGCTAATTGGATGTAGAAAATATTTCTACCGTGAATATTTTTTGTTGTAGTGTTGTAAACTCCCCAACCGTAATCGAATTGAGAAATATTCAAGCCATTGTTGAAAGCACCAGTATCAATATCACTGTCAGAATCATAAAGTTTTGTGAAGGTTGAATAGCCAACTGTATCACCTGTAAAAAACGCAGTATCGTTAAATGCTTTTTGTGAAACTATTAAGTTGCTTCCACCATTGTAGCGAAGCGTTACGGCTTGTAATGTATTTTTTGGAAACTGTACTTTTTGAACAGAAAATGCCAAATGCCAATCTGTATTTAATACTGAACTTTGGCTGCCATCACTAAGTTTGTAATAAACTGCATCTTTGTAAGAACTTGAAAGAGAAACCGTATCATTAAAGGTTGTTTGAGCTTGTGCAAGAGTTGTTCCTGCTAATAAAATTGAAAGTAGTACTTTGTTCATAAATGTTGAATTAAATTTGCGGGGCGAAAGTGAAAACTATCTTACTTTAAATTGTCAGGGAATTGTCATTTATCACATAAAAAAATAGAAATGAATAAAAACGTAGAAAAATTCTTGATTGAAGAAAACGTATTTGCTGAAAAATTACCACTACACTCAAGCGTATGGATTTATGGCGCTAATCGTTTGTTTACTTCAGAAGAAAGTAACAAAATAAAGGAATTAGCAAAAGAGTTTGCCTCTCAGTGGACTTCGCATAAAGTACAAATGTATGCCGATGGTGCATTGCTGCATAATTGTTTTTTAGTGTTGGCAGCCGATGAAAAAATGGTTGCCACCGGTGGTTGTACCATAGATAGTTCCACTAATTGGATAAAAAAATTAGGAAAGGAATTTGATGCGGATTTTATGAATCGTCAGTTGCTATATCTACTTCAAGATGGTGAAATAAGAATACTTACGCTAGCGGAGGCCGCTGATGCCTATGCTGATGGGAATATAAGCGACTCATCTTTGGTATTCAATAATTTAGTAAAAACTAAAGAGGATTTAGTTAAGAAATGGCTAATTCCACTAAGTGAATCTCCATTATTTAAACTTGTAAATTCACCTGTGCAAGAATTTCTTTTTAAGCTGTAAAATGAAGATACAAGAGGGTGAAATTTTGCTACCTTTAATGGAGCATTTTTATACCATACAAGGTGAAGGATTTTATTCCGGTGCGGCAGCATACTTTTTACGTTTGGGCGGCTGCGATGTCGGCTGCACTTGGTGCGATGTAAAGGAAAGTTGGAATGTAGATATTCACCCTAAAGTAAGCATTGAAAAAATGCTTGAATTTATCGAAAGTAAAAACGCTAAAACATGTGTTGTTACAGGCGGTGAGCCGGCTATGCACCAATTGCAATCACTCACAGATTTACTTCATTCACACAATATAAAATTACATATTGAAACTTCAGGTGCTTATCCAATTTCCGGCACTTGGGATTGGATAACCGTTTCGCCAAAGCGATTTAAAAAACCATTGCCTGAGAGCCTTGCAAAAGCAAGTGAATTAAAGGTTGTAATCTTTCACCCAAACGATTTGCGATGGGCAGAAGAGAATGCTAAAATGGCAAATGAAAATTGCATGCTCTTTCTCCAGCCGGAATGGAGTAATATGGAAGAAAACCTCCCGCTTATTATTGATTACGCGCAACGAAATCCGCAATGGAGAATTTCTTTGCAGCAGCACAAATTCATGAACATTCCTTAATTCTATTACTATTAAAAAAATAGATACACAAATTCTTATTTCAGGTGCGGGGCCTGCCGGAACAGCAGCGGCTTTGTTTCTTGCAAAGCAAGGAATTTCCTGCACTTTGGTTGATAAAGCAACATTTCCACGCGATAAAATATGTGGTGATGCGCTGAGTGGAAAAGCATTGGAAGTATTCAAAAAGTTAGATGCTTCAATTATTGATGAATTAGTAAAAAACTCTACAGCTATAGACTCTTGGGGCGTTACTTTTGTTGCGCCAAATGGAGAACCGCTTCGCATTCCGTTTTCAAAGAACAAAAGTGCATTAAAAAATGCGCCAGGCTTCATTATGAAACGTATAGATTTTGATGACTTTCTATTTGAAAAAGCAAAACAAAATCCGCTTATTTCTATACATGAAAATACCGAGTTGCGTTCTTTTATTCGGACCCAAAACGGTATTGATGCAAGAGATAAAAATGACAACGTTTTTTCTTCAAAACTTTTTATTGCTGCCGATGGTGCACACTCTGCTTTTGCTAAGCAAATTGCGATGCTAAAAACTGAACCAGAACATAATTGTTTTGGTTTGCGGGCGTACTATAAAAATGTTCAAAATTTAGATGCAGAAGGCTTCATAGAACTGCATTTTATTCATAAAGCATTGCCAGGATATTTTTGGATTTTCCCTTTACCAAATGGTGAAGCCAATGTGGGAATTGGAATACGAGCCGATAAGTTAAATTCAAAAAATATAAATTTAAAGAAACTGTTTTTTGAAATTATTGAATCAGAACCACAAATTAAGGAGCGTTTTGCTAATGCTGAATTGCAAGACAATGTGAAGTTGTATGGATTACCATTAGGTTCAAAAAAACGCAAACTTTCAGGCGATAATTATATGCTTTGTGGCGATGCCGCAATGCTGATAGATCCATTTACCGGTGAAGGAATTGGCAACGCACTTTTGAGCGGAATGTACGCTGCGCAGCAAGCCGAAATTTGTATTCAGCAAAATAATTTTAGTAGTACAATTTTAACCGATTACGACAAACAGGTTTACCAACGTTTATGGAAAGAATTGCAGTTGAGTTATAGTATGCAAAGGCTTATTAACTTTCCTTTGCTTTTTAATTTTGTGGTGAAAAAAGCTAATAGAAACGAGGCTTTGCGCGAAGCAATCATGAGTATGTTTGAAGATATTGATTTGCGCTCTAAGCTTAAAGACCCAAAGTTTTATTTCAAAATCTTATTTTCGCCTAAGTAGAAACCAACAAGCTATGAAGTATTTTATGAAAACATTCTTTATTGCAATTTTAGCATTTATCAATGTAGTGGCTTTTGCAAGCGAGGGCAACAAATCTGCCAAGAAAGCGAAGGCGCAAACCTTTGGTGAAAAAATTTCAAAATCGAAAGCAATTGATGCCAAAGAGCTTCCAAGTTTAATGGAAGGAAAGGAAAAAGAAAGTTTTAAAATAACCGGAAAGATAAACGAGGTGTGCCAAGTGAAAGGCTGCTGGCTCACCGTAGATTTAGGCGATGGCAAACAAATGCGCATGACATTTAAGGACTATGGTTTTTTTGTGCCGAAAGATGCTCCCGGAAAAACTTTTTATGCACAAGGCGAAGCAAAAGTAAAAACAACTTCGGTAGATATGCTGCGCCACTATGCTGAAGATGCTGGAAAATCTAAAGAAGAAATTGAAGCGATAAACACACCCAAAAAAGAATTGGTATTTGTTGCAAAAGGCGTAATTGTAGAATAATGAAAATATATTTTTCTTGCTTTGTGGTAATGCTCGTGTTGCTTTCTTCTTGCGACTACCCAACTACTGCGCACATGGAACGATTATCACCAAGTGGCAAAGTGAAAGTAGATATTGAAGCCAACAGAGTGCTGCCAACCGACCCTTGGAAGGTGATAATTAAAATTAAAGCATATAGCTTTAAAGAAGGACAACTTTCTACTGAAGTTGTGGCAAAAAATATTGATAATAAAACCGTGAATTTTAATTGGTTTGAAGAAAGTAGTGCAGATATTACTTTTACTCAAAAAGACGGCTCAGTAAAGGTGTTTAGGCTTGTTTCAAACGAAGAACAACTACAATTTGCTCAAGTGCCACCCGGAGGCATTTAATTTTAAATACGTATTTTCTAACTTAAAAAAAAACAATATAATTATGGCTATTCAAGTAGGAGAAAAAGCTCCAGATTTTACGCTCTTTAATACAGAAAAAAAAGAGGTTACACTAAGTAGTTTTAAAGGGAAAAATGTTTTCTTAAACTTTTTTCCATTAGCATTTACAGGCGTTTGCACAGAGCAACTTTGCAATGCACGCGACCACAAAAGCGATTACGATAATCTAAATGCGGTGGTTTTAGGTATTTCTGTAGATTCCATTTTTAGCTTAGGTGAATTTAAAGCAAAGCAGAAATATGAATTTGACTTACTTTCAGATTTTACTAAAAAAGTAATTAAAGATTATGGCGTGGTGATTGAAAAATTTGCTTTTGGAATTGAGGGAATTGCACAAAGAGCAATTTTTGTAGTTGATAAAGAAGGCGTAGTTCGCTATGCTGAAGTGATGGCCGATCCACACGATTTGCCAAACTTTGAAGCTGCCCGAACAGTTTTACAATCACTTAAATAAATTCGGAATATTATTTTGAGAAGGCTACTTTAATTGGTAGCCTTTTTTATTGATATTATTTTAACAAAGAAAAGAACAAAAAATTAAAGCGATTACTATCTTCGCATATCTCATTCATTAAAAAACAAAAAACAACGAAAAACAACATGAGAAAACTTGTACTCGGCAGCTTATTGGGTGGTTTAGTAGCCACAACAGCAAATGCACAAACAGTGCCCAATGCCGGCTTCGAAAATTGGAAAAATGATACTTCAATTTTGAATGTAAATCAATCAGGAATTATTCTAACAGACACTTTTAGTTTTGAAGACCCAATTGATTGGACTTCTGTAAACTACATTACCGGTGCAGATACTTTTGAACCTGGTCCGGGTGGTGTAATTATGGTTACCAAATCTAATACTGCCAACACTGGTTCTTTTGCCGCACAAATTGAAACTAAAAACATTACAATTCCAGTAATTGGAATGCAAACAGGTATTCCCGGTTTCGTAATTAGTGGTGAATTTAAAATTAGTGTTGCCGATTTAATGGGCGGTGGAGGATTTTCTCCAACAAGCTTACCTGGAAGTGGAATTCCAGTTACTGGTCGTTTAGATAGCTTTTCAGTTTATGCTGATTACACTCCTGTAACAGGCGACTCTGCATTACTTTTAGCTGTATTAAGAAAAGGAACTGATGTAGTTGCTACTGCTGCTCAGTTTATTAATGGTGCAACAAACGGATACAAAAAATTTACTGTGCCTTTTGTTTACTCTTCTTGCGATGTGCCAGATAGCCTTACTTATGCCTTAGCATCTAGCAACTTATTTGCATTACAAAGTTTATTCAGTTCTTTGAGCGGTGGTGCTACCATTCCTGCAGGAAGCAAATTGTTGGTTGATGATGTAGCTTATACACTTGCTCCAGGTAATTATGTAATCAATCCAATTGCTCGCCAAGATGATACTGTTACAAACAAAAACACTCCAATCACAGTTAATGTTTTAGCTAATGATGAAGATTGCGATGGTGCTGCTACAGTTTCATTAGGAACAATTAGTACTACAACTGCTCACGGTACTGCTGCAAAAAGCGGAAACAATATCACTTACACTCCAATGAATAACTACGTTGGATTTGATACTGTTTACTACCAATTAACTTCTACAACAGGATTAACTTCAAACAGTTTCTTGAGAGTGAGAGTTAACGACCCAGCTGGAATTGCTGATTTCAATTTAATCAATGTAAAAGCATTTCCAAATCCTGCAAGTTCAGCATTAAACATTGTTGCTGATATTCAAAACGGTTCATTGAATGTAACAGACCTTAGCGGAAGAAAAGTATTAGCTTCTTCTTTCTCTGGTAAAACTTCAGTTGATGTAAGCACATTAAGCGTTGGTACTTATTTTGTAACTTTACAAAATGCACAAGGTGCTATCGTTGGTAAAACAAAATTCTTTGTAGCTAAGTAATATTTGCTATAATTTTTTTAAGAAAAGGGTTGCAGCAATGCAGCCCTTTTTCTTTTGTTAGCATAAAATATTTATCAATCCTTTTACCTTCGCAAATTATTGCTTTTTTAAATGAAAAACTTAAAGACCTTACTGTTTATATTTTTGACTCTCAGTCTATTTTCCTGCACTCAAAAATCACCGGAAAAATTACTTGTTGGTAATTGGAAGTTTAGCAACATATTGTATGAAATAGAAATTTCTCCTGAAAATAAACCAATAATAGAATCTAATCTTGAAGCGCTTCGGCAAAGTTTCAGCATAGATTATTATACAGATAAAAAGTATCACTCACATTCAATTAAAGATGAAAAAGGAACTTGGAAATTGAACAGCGCAGATTCTGTTTTGGTGCATACTGATGCAGATGGCGAGCAGCGTTACAAGGTTTTAAAACTAACTGATGATTCACTATTTGTAAAAACTACTTTGCAAGGTCAAACACTCACCATTCAATTTGTACGAGGCAAATAATGCGGTTCATTTCTTACATCTTTTTTTTACTCTTTCTTGCTGCTTGCTCTACAAATAGTAAAACAAATTTAGCGGGAAAATGGAGGCTTAATTCAATGGAAATAAATGGTGTTTCTTTTGATAGTACTTTGTTATATGGTTCTTTTATTGAGTTTACGAAAAGTGGAAATTACACTTCAAATATTTTTGGAAATAGCGAAAGTGGCAATTTTAAAATTGCAAAAGATAGTTTGTGGTTTTACTGTAAAAGCGATACCCAAATTGCAGATAAATTTTATTTGTTTTCAGTAAAAGATAGCATACGCTTAACGCTAACTTCAACCACTAATAAAAACAAAATGCTAACAGACTTAATAAAGATTTAAAATAGAGTTTACTATATTTTTATTCCTTTACATCAAACATAAAATAGAATACAAGTGCAATCTAAATTCAAAATTTATATTTCAGTTTTTATCACCGTTTGTTTTATTTCTTCATGCAATTGGTTTTCAAAAAAACAAACAGAAGAAACTACAGATGCAGTGATTGAAACTCCTCAACCTAAAATTACTGTTCCCACTTTTAGTAGCGATTCTGCTTATGCGTATATTGAAAAACAATTGAGTTTTGGCCCGCGTGTTCCAAACACAAAAGAGCACGAAGCTTGTGCCGCATGGCTTATAGAGTTTGCTAAGAAGCATTCAGATACTTATCACGTACAAAAATATGAAGTAACAGCCTACGATGGCACTGTACTTAAATCTACAAACATTGTTGCGTCATTAAATCCTACTGCTAAAAAGCGCATTTTGCTTACAGCGCATTGGGATACTCGCCCTTTTGCCGACCAAGATAAAGAGCGAAAAAACGAAGCAATTCTCGGAGCAAATGATGGCGCAAGCGGTGTAGCTGTTTTGTTAGAAGCATTAAGGGTGATGCGCACACAAAAATTAGAAAATATTGGCGTTGATTTTTTGTTTTTAGATAGCGAAGATTATGGACAGCCGGCAGATTATAATGGCTATGTTCCAGACTCATACTGTTTGGGAGCGCAGCATTGGAGTCGTAGCCAGCATGTGCCAGATTACAAAGCTGATTTCGGAATTTTGTTAGATATGGTTGGTGCGCCTGGTGCAATTTTCACTCGTGAGGGAACCTCTGCTGCTTATGCAGGTTGGGTTTTAGATCGTGTTTGGAACAATGCGAAAATATTGGGACACGGAAGTTATTTTTCCAACCAAGCTACAGAGCCAATTGTAGATGATCATAAATACATTAATGAAATTGCAAAAATTCCAACCATTGATATTATTCATCACGATCCAAATTCTGCAAGCGGCTTTGGTTGGTATTGGCACACACATCAAGATGATATAAAAGCTATTGATAAAAATACTTTAAAAGCAGTTGGCGAAACTGTAGTTTATTCAGTTTACGAGTATGATAAAACAAATAGCGCTTTGTAATTTATTTGGTTTGTATCTGTAGTGCGGTAGGTTTTTATTCAAAAATATTTTTGTTTTAAAAACTGTTTCATATCCATAATTTGCTGTTAGCTTTACGGGAATGTAAATAGATATTATGCAGCAGCAAGAGTTTGATTATATCGTTATCGGTTCCGGTTTTGGAGGCAGCGTGAGCGCCATGCGTTTAGCAGAAAAAGGATATTCAGTTTTAGTAATAGAAAAGGGCAAACGTTGGAAAGCGACTGACTTTCCTGAAACAGATTGGAATTTGCCAAAGTACCTATGGTTACCATTACTTCATTGGTTTGGGTTTCAAAAACTTACTTTTTTTAAAGAAGTATTTGTACTCAGTGGGGTAGGAGTAGGCGGAGGCTCTTTAGTGTATGCCAACACGCACATGATGCCCAAAGAAAATTTTTATACTAATCCTATTTGGGGCCATTTTAAAGATTGGAAAACTGTGTTGCAGCCTTATTTTAAAAAAGCAAAATTTATGCTTGGTACTACGCAGTACAATAAAGATAATGCTGAAGATTTGGTGCTTAAAGACGTAGCGAAAGATATGGGCTACGAAAACACTTATAAAAGTGTAGATGGTGTGGGTGTATATTTTGGGGATACAGAAAAAGCAACAGACCCATATTTTAATGGATTAGGACCGAAGCGCAAAGGCTGCATTGAATGTGCAGCCTGCATGACAGGTTGCCGCTACGAAGCAAAAAATACTTTAGATAAAAATTATTTATGGCTGGCAGAAAATACTTTTGGCGCAAAAATTGAGGCAGAAACTATAGTTACTAAAATTGAAAATATAAACGGAGAATACATTATACATACCGAAAGCTCTACTTCTTTTTTTAATAAAAATAAACGAGTGTTTAAAAGCAAAGGTTTGGTAGTGAGTGGCGGAGTTTTAGGCACTATGGATTTACTTTTAAAACAAAAATATGAACACAAAACGCTTGCTAATCTATCAGACAAATTGGGAGAAAATATTTTAACCAATAGCGAAATGCTGAGTGGCGTTGGTGGTGCAAATGTGAAGCTGAATAACGGGTTGGCAATTTCTCGTGTGTTTTCACCCGATGAAAATACACAGATTGAAATTTGTAAATTTGGTGATGGTAGTGGTGCGCTAATGCACTTGGGAACTTTAGCTGTTGGCAATGGAACTCCGGCAGTGAGAACTGCCAAAATGATTGGGCAAATCATTAAACATCCGCTTACTTATTTTAAATTACTTTTCACTAAAGCTCCGGCAAAGAACAGCGTGATATTTTTAATTATGCAAACGCTTGAAAACTCCATGCGTATAAAATTGAAGCAAGGAATTTTTGGCAAAAGCATAAGTATGGTAAACGACTCCAATCAACGTGTGCCAACCTTTATCCCAATAGGGCAAGAAGCGCTGATGCGCTATGCAGAAAAAGTAAATGGAGTGCCAATGAATGCAGTTACTGAAATCACGATGGGCTTAGCTTCTACAGCTCACATTCTTGGCGGTTGCCCAATGGGAAAAACAAAAGAAGAAGGTGTGGTAGATGAATTTTTTAGAGTTCATGGGTACGATAATTTTTATGTTTTAGATGGTTCCATTATGCCTTGCAATTTGGGTGTAAATCCTTCACTTACCATCACCACTTTTGCAGAATATGCAATGGATAATATTCCTGTAAAACCAAACACCAATGTGCAAAATTTAGAAACGTTGCTAGAACAAAATGACAACTCGTTACTAAAATGACAAAACTAAAACGGGCTACTGAAAAGTAGCCCGTTTTTTATGATAATTCTAATTAAATCAATTAGGATATTCTACCAAGATAAATCATCATCAGAGAAAGAGAAAGAGGATTTTGGTTTACTATCTTCTTTGCGAACTTCTTTCTTTGGTCTTGGTTCTCTTTTAGGAGCGCTATCTAAGTAATCAACGTTTTTGTTTTCACGTCTTTTTTTCTCAGGAGCAGCAGAAGAAAATTCTTTTTTTCTATTGCCAAATTCAGTCTTGTCGCTACCCGATGAAAAGTCTCTCTTTCTCTTGCTAAATTCAGGTTTATCGCTCCCCGATGCAAATTCCCTCTTTCGATTACCAAATTCAGGTTTATCGCTTCTTCTTTTTTCAAATTTACCTTCGCGTCTTCCTCCACCGCCAAAGCCGCCATTTTCTTTTTCTTTGGCTCTTGTAATTAGAGATTTATGGCTGCGTTTATTCTTTTCAAAAACAGCTAAAAGTTGTTCTGCTTCTAAGAATGGTACATTGATGAATGAAAATTTTTCAAGTACTTGCACATCTTTAATTTGTGATGGTTCGATACCACTTTCGTGCGATAGAAAATCAACCAAAGATTTTGCGTTCATACCGTCCATTTTACCTTTGGCTACAAACAAACGTGTAATACCTTTCATATCAACACTGCTGTTGAATTCTTGCAACTCACGATAGTTGTCTTCTTTTAGTTCATCACCAAAGCTGTATTGCAAAAGTGCTGCGATTAAGTTTTGTGCATTGGCACCTTCGTTCATCAATTCTCCTGCTAATTCAGAGTAGCTTTCGAAATTGCTTTCGTTTAGTAAAGAACGTAATTCGCTTTTCATTTTCTCCCTTTTGGTTTCCACTACTTGCTTTGCGTTCGGCAACTTTTCTTTCTTAATTTTTGCTTTTGCAATTTTTTGAATAAACAATAAGCCACGCAATTCACTTGGTGAAATAAAAGTAATGGCAGTGCCTTCTTTTCCTGCTCTTCCAGTTCTTCCAATGCGGTGAACATAAGCTTCTGGATCTTGTGGTAAATGGAAGTTTACTACGTGCGTTAAGTCATTCACGTCAATACCGCGAGCAGCCACATCGGTTGCCACTAAGATGCGTGTTTTTTTAGTTTTAAATGCACGTAATACTTTTTCACGTTGTGCTTGTGTAATGTCGCCATGTATTGGATCTGCATCATAACCTCTATCGCCTAATCTGCGTGCTACATCATCGGTTTCTACTTTTGTTCTGCAAAATACGATACCGTAAAATTGAGGTTGTACATCAATAATTCTGCACAAAGCATCAAAACGTTCATGGTCTTTCACTTCAAAGTAAATTTGTTCTGTAAGTGGCGTAGTTAGTTGCTCTTTCTTAACTTCAATTAAATCGTATTCGTGCATAAAGCGCTTTGCCAATTTTAAAATGGCGCTTGGCATTGTTGCACTAAAAAGCAGCATTCTGCGTTCTTGCGGAACTGATTTTAAAATTTCTTCTACTTCCTCTTGAAATCCCATATTTAGCATTTCATCAGCTTCATCTAAAACTACATGCGTTACATGCGATAAGTCCAAAGTCCTTTTCTCGATGTGGTCTCTAATTCTACCTGGAGTTCCAACCACAATTTGAGTTCCGCGCTTTAATCCGCGAATTTGTAGATCGTAGCTTTGTCCGCCATAAACAGGCAATACAAATAGTTTCTTTTCCCCGCGGAAAGAGTTGATTTCTTCTGCTACTTGAATAGCAAGTTCGCGTGTTGGCGCTAAAATTAGCGCTTGAACTTTTTTGTTGCTGTCGTCTAAAAGTTCAATAAGTGGCAAGCCGAAAGCCGCAGTTTTTCCGGTTCCGGTTTGTGCTTGCCCCACAATATCGCGCTGGCCGCTAAGTAGTAACGGAATGGTTTGCGCTTGAATTGGTGTGGGTTCTTCAAAACCCTTTTTTTCTAGGGCGCTAAGCGTAGTTTCGCTAAGCCCTAATGCTTTAAATTTTTCCATAAAAAGTTTAATAAATTAATTAAAAATTAGGCTTCCCTTAAAACTAAACACACGTATAGTAAAGCCTGAAAATTTCAGACATTTATCGCTAAAGATGCAAAGCATACTGAGCTTTCATCTTCGCTGCCCGGTGCGCTTTGGGAATTTTTCCGTGGGTTTATTTGCTGTTAAGCATACCACTTTCGGTGTTGAGCTTTTAAAAAAGCCGCGCAAAAATAATATAATATTCAATAAATTTTAATTTTCGGAGGAAAATTAAAATTATGACCTCTAAATTGATTTTGTATTTGTGGTAACGCACTGCTTTTATATCATTCATCTATGAGCGTAAATTTGCGTTTGATAGACTTTAATATGATGCAATCAATTATTTATGCGCTTTGAATACAATGCACACAAACCACTTTTTTAGTAACTAAATCGAATGTTATTCGTTATTTTTTTACCGAATTGCTACATCATTGAACTTGCCAGTTATAACATATATTGTTCCTCCGGCAGAAGCATTATAAGTTCCTGATAATTTGCTGCCATCATTTTTGGTAATCTTTAATGTTCCCGATGTGGCATTTCATAGTGTTCCATTCTTTATATATGTAAAGCTAAATTCTGATGATATTATTGCGTATGTACCTACTTTAAGGTCTGTGCTATTTATTTCTACAACGGTGCTGTTGTTTTTCTTTGCAATAATAGTGTGGTACGCATTAGTTGCATAAGCGCTATCGGCTTTGGTAAGTGTTGCAGTATCATTTTCTCCATAAAAAAACCTTGCTCTGTTACTGGGTTTTCATTATCATCTTTTTTTACATGCAGAAAATAAAACTAATGTAGAAACGAATACTACTATGAGAAGATTGATTTTTTTCATAGTTCTTGATTTGTTTATTGAGTGTATGGCAAAAGTAAAATTACTTTAGTACATAAAATATCTTCAGGTAAGATTTCTTGAATTATATATAATTTCAAAATTAGCTACTCTTCCTCATCTTCTGGCTTGGGATCCACTTTTATTTGGGTTGGTTCAATAGATTCTAAAGAGAAATTGGTTGCTGTAACTCTAAATGTGGTTCTTCGGTTTTTTTGATGTTCTTCTTCTGTGCAATTTACTCCATTTATACAACCGTTCACAGGGCGAGTTTCTCCATATCCTTTGGCTTCTAAGCGCGATTTATCAATACCTTTTTCAATTAAATAATCTACCACACTTTGAGCGCGAGCTTGAGATAATTTCAAGTTGTATTCATCGCTACCGCGGCTGTCGGTATGCGAACCAATTTCAATATTTATGGCATTATTTATTTTGAAGAAGGCGAAAAGTGAATCAAGAATTATTTTTGATTCAGGGCGAAGTGTTGCTTTGTCGTAATCGTAGTAAATATTAGGAATTACAATTTCTTTTGAAGTGAAAATTTTCTCCAATTCAATTTCTACATATTGCGAAATCAAAATGGTATCGCGGCTTTTCTTTCCAATCGTTGAAACATTTGCTGTGTTTGAAAAGTAATCATTCTTTGAAGCATAAATTACATAGCTTGTATTAGGTTGTAGTGAAAAGAAAAACGTGCCGGAAGTATCTGTTACAAATTGGCTAATAGAATCGCCCTGAGTTGTTTTTAAAATACATTTTGCCAACCGTAGCGGTTCGAATCCCAGCACTTTACTTTCAGGGTTTTCTGGACTCTCAAATTTCTTAGCAAGCACTTTACCTTTTACTTCATATTCATTTAGCCAGAGTTCTTCAAATCTGTAAATGTCATCGCTACCTTTGCCGCCTTTTCTTGATGAAGCAAAATAGCCGCTTTTAAGTATGGTGTCTTTATCGTTTAGTGGACGATATTTTTCGATGATATAACCAAAATCATCGGCACCGGAATTGATTGGCGCTTTCAAGTTTTCTGCTAATGCCCAACCGTTTTTTGTTCTTTGTGCTTTAAAAATATCTAAGCCGCCCATACCCGAAAAACCATTTGAGGCAAAGTATAAATTGTCTTTATCATCTAACCATGGAAACATTTCATCAGAAGTTGTATTGATGGTGCCGCTTGCGTTTGCGGGCTTGCTCCAGCCGGTATCATTTTTGGTAAAATAAAAAATATCCTTTCCTCCAAAGCCATTGTAATCACTTGAAACAACTAATAATTTTCCACTTTTTGATATGGTGGGTTGCCCAACATTAAAGCTATCAGGAAACAATTCCAATCGTTGTGGTTCGCTCCAACTTATACCATCGAAAGTAGAGAAAAATATATGGCAATATTGGTTGGCTTTTTCAGCTGCTTGACAACGTGTAAAGAACATATTCTTGCCATCGGCAGAAAATGTTGCAGTGCCTTCATACGCAACAGTATTGGTTTCTTTACTAAAAGGAATAGGATTGGCAAATGTGCCGGAAGATGTTTTTCCTGCTATAAAAAGGTCTCCAAATTTTTCGCCTGTCCAGCCATTTATGGCATCGCCTTCCGCTGCGGGGCGAGAGGAAGTGAAAAGTAATTTCCCGCTTAAAATAGCAGGAGAGAAATCGCTGTATGTTGAATTGATATTTTCAAGGTTGTAAACTTTTGTACGTGTAAAATCTGATTGCCAATTTATAGCATCTCTGCTGCTTTTAATTTCTTTACGAGTATTGAAGCCGCCTCCGGTTTTATTGCTCATTTTAAACATAGCGATGGCGCTATCGTAAAGCTCTTGCATTTTAAGCATTTGCCCTAATTTGAAATAGGCTTCCGCTGTGGCATTTCCACTTTCTTCTGAAGCTTTTTTATACCAGTTTGCTGCTTTAATTGGTTCATTATTTTTCTCATGTGAGGAAGCTAAAAGCATTGCTTTTGCTTGTTTCTTTATCGGATTTTTTTCTGCCCTAAATTCGCTTTCTAAAAGTTGTGCAGCATTGCTGTAAAGCTTTCTTTCGTAAGCATCTTCACCATTTTTTATGATAGTGCTGTTAGTTTTGCAGCTTGCAACGAATAGAAGAACAGAAAGTAGTATAAGGATATTTCTCATGTGTGAATTACTCTGATATTTTATCGCCTCGTAAAATTCTAAATCGTTTTCTGGCATCTAAAACCAACAATGAGTTTTCAAAGTCGGTAATGATGGATTGGTATAGCTCGCGAGCTTTTTCTTTATTGTTCAAATATTGCTCATTTATTTCAGCTAAAAGAAATGTGGCATCATCACCTTTTAAATCTGTTTTATAGTTTTTAATTATTTCTTCTAAGAGCGGAACGGCTTTTGAAAATTCTTTTTTGTCGCAGTAAATTTTTGCTTGTGTGTAGAGAATATCATCATACAAAGCATGACCCGGATAAAGCAATTTTATTGAATCTAATTTGCTGTTTGCTCCATCTAATTTGTTTTGATATAAAAGCAATTCTACTTGCGCAAACATTTCTAAAGGTGTGGTGATGGAATCTAACCCTAAATTATCAATAATGAAAACGCTAAGATTGATGGCATCGTTGCTGATAAGTTCGCTTGTAGAGGCTTTCAGTACTTCCAATTGTGTTTGTGCCCAATCGAAATCGCCTTTGAAATAGCTGAGTTTTGCGTTTTTAAATCGCGCTTCTTCACCCAAAGGAGAGTCCTTTTCTTGTTTATCTACTTGACCATAAAGCAATGAGCTTTCCCATACATCGCCATCAATTAAAAGGCAATCGCCCAAAAGTAATTTTGTTTGGTTTTTCAATTGCTGCGGTATGTTATTCATTTGCAAAAGTTCTTCGCAAATTTTTATGGCTGCAGGAATATCATGCAAGTAAAAAACTTCTAATTCCGCCAATTCTTTCATGCTTTGCGCGGCTTGGTAACTTCTGCCGGATTCGGAGATAAAATTCTCATAATCAGCTTTTAGATTTTCTACATCAGCTTGTGAAAAATTGATGTGTTTTGCAATTTTTGCTTTGCGACAGTTTAGCATTTCTGTTCGTGCTACAAAATAAAGCGGAGTGTCTTTTCCTTTTTTTAAAATATAGTCGTAGCCGCTAATTGCTACATCAAAATCATCTTCTGCTTGAGCCATTCTTGCCATGTTCAAAACCCGAAAACCGTTTTCGCCTTTTCTTCTATCAATGGCTTTGGTTTGTTCCATTGCACCTTCAAAATCTTTGTTTTGAATATAAATCCAAATCAAAAAATCATTGAGCCATTCATCGCCATTTCCGCGTTGAAGTTTGGCATAGAGTTGCGTTTCTATTTCACTAAACAACTTACTGATGTTTGGCGAACGCATGATGGTGTTTTTGGCTACTTGTGCTTGTCCGGGCTGCAATTCAACAAAAGTGATGTATTGTTTTGCCGCATTTATAATATCACCTTTTGCATCATAAGCAATGGCTAAAGGCATGGCAAAAACCATTCTGTTGTTAAATAACTTTGAGCCTTTTTCGTAGGTTTGAATTGCGTAATCGTAGTTTTGATAACCTTCGAAAGCAGTTGCTAATTCTCTAATATAGTTTTCGTTTGGCGGTAGCGATTTTATTAACTTATCGTATTGCTCTGTTGCTTTTTTTGCTTGCTCTTGCAGTGTAAAAACATAGCCTAAATCAACATTGTATTGCGGAATATATGAGAATTTTTTTATTTCTTTTTTTACTACCTTCTCTAAATCGCTATATTTTTTTAAAGCTACTAAGCATTTAAAATAAGGAATGTAAAATTTAGGACTGTTATCGTTTTTCTCCCAAAGTTGCTGGTATAGTTCTACTGCTTTTTCGTATTCTCCTTCTTGTAAATAACTTGCTGCCAATGCTTCATCGCGCCCAGGTTGCGCACTTGCGGCTATGAAAGCTATAAAAAAGAGTATTAGGAAATTAAACCTCACTTATGCGAATGTAATTTTAAGTAGTGTATTAAATAAGTGTTTAACGAAAAATATCGCTTTGTATCACTTCTTGAATGGTAGAAAATTCAAAGCCCTTTCGCATGAGAAACATTTTGAGTTTTGCTTGCCTTTCTAAAAGTGTTTTTCCTTTTATTGATTTCCATTTTTTTACTGCAATAGTTTGTGCTTTTTGGGTATAATCTTCAGTTTCTATTTCTTCTGAAATTACTTGTTCAATCAAATTTGTGTCTATCCCTTTTTGTAGAAGCGTTCGTTTTATTTTTATCAATCCCCAGCCTTTGTTTTTATATCGCCCGTTTACAAAACTTTTTGTGTAGCGCTTTTCATTTACAAAATTGGCTTCTTCTAATTTGCTGAGTAATTTTTCAAATTCATTTTGTGGCAATTCAATTTGCTGCATTTTCTTAATCACTTCGCTCTTGCATCTTTCTTGATAACTGCAATAGCGTAACAATATATTCCAAGCATCTTTCATGTGCAGTAATATTCGGAGTTTGTTAGTGGTTAAACACGCTCTAAAACGTAGAAGCTGTGCTGCTCTCCGCGATAATTGTTATAGATAAGTATTCGCTTTGTTTCGCTGGAATTTGCATTATTGCTAAGCATAAAATCCGGTATTTTATTCGTGTGAAACAACTGCACCGAAAGCCATAAAGCTAAAGCACTCACCGTTTGGAAATCGCCAAACATTTTTTTGAAATGCACAATTGGCTTTGACGCAAATTCATTTTCTATTGTCAAATAGCATTCTTGAAAACGAGCATCAGCATTGTTGCCACTCACGAATAAATCAATACTATCTAATTCAATTTTGTATTGTTCTAAAAAGCTTTTCAATGTTTGAAAAGTTTCGTTGCTATTGGTTGAATGAAATTGAGCAACTGCTAATAATTTTGCTGCTGCATTTTGTTTCTTGTTGTTTACCAAAAACATGGCAGCGCCTTCACCAGGTAACATTCCTGTTGAAATATGTTCGAGTAATTCGCTACTTTTTATCAGTTCCTTTTTGTACCAACCTGCAATAGATTCCATGTGATAATTTCTCACAGAAATTTCATCAACTGCTCCAATTAAATATTGTGTGTCAGCATTTTCTTGTAGCAACATATAAGCATCTAAAACAGTATTTTCAAAAGCTAAACCTCGATGAACATGTGTGGCATTATAGCCTTTATTTTTCATGATTAAGCCTAACATTCCCGCAATGGCATTAAATGTACTTTGCACAAAATGTGTAGGTGTTAATCTGCCTTCTTCGTATTCTTCAATTTGGTTTAAAAAGCTTATGCTATCTTCAATTCCACCATTTGCCGTGCCAATAATTATGCCATCAACAATGTTATTTTTTAGTAAACTTAAACCACTGCCAACACCCATTCGCAAGGCTTGCCCCATTCTGCGAATTTGAGCCGGTGGAATACCTTCATATTTTGGCTCTATGGCATGAAGTTGATTGTTTTCGTAAGCTACAAGTTCATTAAAGAGCGGTACTCCAAAGGTTTGTTGTGGCGAAATACAAGCACTTTGATGAATATAAAACATGGCTATCTTGTTAAATTGAAGCAAGTTTAATCGTAATTTTCATTTATTTTTAATTTAGCTTGCTTTTTATATTAAGTCCATTTGGACTTAATATGTAGTAGAAATTTTTCTGCGAAATAGGGTTCGCTGTACCACTTTTGTAAAGGTACTTGCTGAAGTGGTTTCACATCTTCTAACTCTTGCTCCAAGTTGCCACCTTTTAAACAAATTAAGCCGTTTGGAACAATATTTTGACTTTTAGGTAAATACTTTTTTTGAGTCCATTTGAGTAAGTCATTTACAGGAGCCACAGCGCGGCTCACTACGAAATCGTATTGGTAAGGCATTTCTTCGGCTCTGGAATGAAATATGAAAATATTTTTCAACCCAATGGCATCGGCAGCTGCTTGAGCCACCTTTAACTTTTTGGCAATAGAATCTACTAAATGAAATCTACATTGAGGAAACATTATAGCAAGCGGAATTCCCGGAAAGCCGCCTCCGCAGCCTAAATCCATTATTTTAGTTCCATCTTTGAACTGAATATATTTTGCAATTGATAGTGAATGCAACAAATGATGTTCTGTAAAATTCTCAATATCTTTTCTTGAAATTACGTTGATTTTTGCATTCCACTCTGCATAAAGTGAAGGCAATTTTTGTAATTGCTCTAATTGAACATGGGATAAATTTGGAAAATATTTTTGTATTGCTTGCATATAAAACAGAAAAAGAAAGCATAAAAGCCTTCTTTTAATATATTGATTGTTAAGTAGTTAATGCTATGTGCTTTCAGTAAATATTTATGATGCTCCAATTGCGTATCTCAAATCGTCAATCTGCTTATCCCAAAGATTTGAAACATCTTTTATTTCCTTCTGGTCGGCAAAATCGGTAACCTCCAAAACAGTTTCAAAGCTAATTTCACTTTTGTAAACTTTAAACGAAAAGTATTCATCTTCTGGAGAATCTAACCAGCGATATTTTACATAATCGTCATTCAAAATTTCTAATAATTCAGCTTTTTGGTATTGACCATTCCAACCAAAAATGTAGTCATCTTCTTGTGCATCGCAGTAATCGGCAAACCATTGTGCAAGCGAAGATGGGTCGGTTACAAATTCAAAAAGAATTGCCGGAGAAGAATTGATAATATATTCTAAAGTAAATTTTTTACGCGCCATAGAACGAAAGTTTATTATGTAATAAGGCAATGATAGAAAACAATTTCTTTTCGCAAAATTTTTATTGCAAAGATTTAGTTTTTTCGCATTTTGAAACTCCAAGTTACGCGAAAAACAGCTTCAACTGTTCCATTTTCTGAAATCCCGGTAGAAGTGGTAGTGCAAGATGTTCCTTCGCCTGTGGCAACTGCTTCTTCAATTGCAGCTCTTATTTTTTTGCCTTCATTGCAAGTAAAAGTGGTAATTCCTGTTGCTTTCTTTTGAAAATCGGCTTCAATTCGAGTTACTAAAACCGCAACCGATGGTTTAGATTTAAAAGTTCCCATCATGCTAATCATACCGCTGCTCATTTCTGCCGCCATTGAAAGTACAGCAAAATAGGTGCTTCTGAACGGATTTTTATTTAACCATTTGTAGGGAACTGAAATTTCGCATTTCTCGGCTGAAATAGATTTTACGCGCAAACCGGCAATAAAACCCATTGGTAATTTTTGTAATAGAAATAGGCGAAAAAGTAAGCCATTATTCACCAAGCGAATAAATTCCGCATCTACTTTTACTTGGTTTTCTTGGTACTGTTTTAAATGTGCCGAAACGGTAGTAGCTTCCATAATTTCTATAATTTTTGAATAATATCAATCAATTGTGTATTAAGTTCTGTGGTTGCCAAAGGTGCATTTTTTTTGCCCGTTACCAAATTTTCAGTTACGGCAGCAAGGTGGTAAAAACTTATTCTTTTAAGCAAGCAAGGGTAAGAAAAATATAAACCATCGGCAGTTTCAATATGCGGCTTGTACTTGTTTATCCTTATTTTACGCAGCATTTCGTTTTTTGAACTTATACTGGCTGTGATACCAAATACTTTTTTGTAGGGTAGAAAAATATTCATGTAGCTGTTGGTTTTATTCACCAAACCGCCTAATTGGTGCGGAGGTTCTTCAATATTAAAAAGTTGCTGGTCATAAAGGTCTGTAAAATCATTTTCTAAAAGTTCACCATCGGTGGCAGGAAAATCGCGGATTACATTTAGCACTTCTCCCACTTCAATATTTTCTCTTAAACCATAAGATTCACTTAGCTTTAAAGTTAAGTTAAAACGGTCTTTTGTAATTGTTTCTGTAATTCTTTGGCTTACCCGAAAACCGCCTGCTCCGGTTTCTAAAATTTCAATATTGTGTAAACGAAAAAGTATTGAATTTTCATTAACTTTTTTCCCTTTTTCTTGATAGTAATTAATGGTTTCTTCAATGAGGTTTCGATTGTTACAAACTAATAAGATTTTCATTTTTGGAAGTGCTGAAAATAAAATGGCGAATGTAACTTTAAACCTTTAGCAGAGATAATTATCTTTGCAGTGTTCTTTGACAGAAGATTAGTTTAATTTTCAATGGGGCTGACATGGAATTGACGGGAAGCAGTATAAGTAAACCGGCATGCCGAGCGTGTAAGTAGCTCGATAATCCATTTACAGATTCTTTTTAATTGGCGAATATAACTACGCCATGGCTGCTTAATCTTAGAGGTTAAGTACCATTTGCCCCGCGCTTGAGACACCGTACACAGCGCGCTGGCAACCAAAACTCGGTGTCGCCTTGTGCAAGATTCATCCACTTGCCAAGTTGCGTATTAACGGTTGTAAGGCTTCGGTTGGTGGGATTACTTAACCTGCCGCAAGCACGAAAAGCAATAAGTAACTAAGCATGTAGAGGGTCTATTTCTACCTTAGCCGGACGCGGGTTCGATCCCCGCCAGCTCCACTTTTTTATTCAGGATTTTTACTGTCTATCACAATAGTTACCGGACCATTGTTTAAAAGTTCAACTTTCATATCGGCACCAAAAGTGCCACTTACAATTGGTTTACCTAAATCGATTTCTAACTGCAATAAAAATTTTTCATAAAGCGGAATGGCAATTTCAGGTTTTGCTGCATCAATAAATGAAGGGCGATTTCCTTTTTTGTATGAAGCAAAAAGTGTGAATTGACTCACTGCTAATATTTCACCTGAAATATCTTTTACACTTAAATTCATTAAATTATTTTCATCATTAAAAATGCGGAGTGCTGTAATTTTTCGGCTCATCCAAGCAATATCTTCTACATTATCTTCGGCTTCAAACCCAATTAAAACTAACAAGCCTGCTTTTATTTCGGCTTTAAGGTGTCCTTCAATTCGCACAGCGGCATGGCTCACCCGTTGAATTACTGCTCTCATAAATCCATTGTATTTGCTAACATCGCAAAATAAACAAGAAAACTATGGATAGCAATCTCGGAATTGGCTCAAGGGTAGATCACCCAAAATATGGCAAAGGTGTGGTGGTAAATTTAGATGCAGAATATTACACCATTTATTTTTTAGAAGAAGGTGCAACACGCGGTATTGCTCGCGATTTTGAGGGCTTAACCGCTCTCGAAAAAATTGAAACTGATGCTGCACCACTCACTATTGAAGATTTAAAACAAGCTGTAGCTGAAGTTTTGGAGCATAAATATGGTGCCGAAGAAAAAATACAGTTAGGCAACAAATGGATGGGTGGCACTTTAATTATGAAACCGGGTAGCGATGATTTACAACCAAAAGAAATTCCAATTGAAACTTTTTTTCATAAAATAGTGATGGTGCGCGATAGGCTAAGAGTGATGGAACAGCAAATAAATGCGCATAAAAAACTTACTGATGAAGAGAAAGTAGAACTTCAACAATACATTACGCGCATTTATGGTTCGCTTACAACTTTTAATGTGCTTTTTCGCTATACCGAAGATCAATTTAAAGGCACGGGAGGAGAAAAATAAATGTTATACGAAAATGATTTTTAAAATAGATGGAAATTTTGCCGAAAAATACTCCCGATAGCTATCGGGATGATAGCCGTTTAGAACAATTTTATTGGTCTATTAAGGATATCCTTTCGGTATTAGTTCTGTGCCAATCCAAACAGCGAAGCTAAGCGGTTTGCCATGCTGTAATCATAAGCATTGCCTAAGGCAAGAAGTTTTTCTTTTATTTCAGTTCCACTAATGTTTTCAAATTCATAAGTAAGTTCGGTTGGTGTACCGTATCCATCAATCAATTTACCTTCATCATATAATTTTGAAAGGTCGGAATTGCTGTATTTCATATAGAAATCTTCGTCCACATTGTACTTGAGCAAATTCTTGAGTGAGCCATCAGGCTTTACATAATAATGAACAAGTTGCGCGTCTTTTTGTGTGATACCAACGCCTGCCGCCACGCGCACTGCACTAGAAGTGTTTGGTGGCGAAGCATGAAAAGTTCTATTGTCGAAAATGAGCACATCTCCGGCTTTCATTTCTATTGTTTGTGTATATGGAAAAATATCGAAAGCTAAACTTCCTAACGGCACAGGAATTTGAGGAGAAGGAGAGGGGCGGTAATTGTTTAATAATTTGTGGCTTCCTCCGCGAACCACACTCATGCAACCATTTTCCGGAGTCATATCCATTAAAGCAATCCAGCAGCTTGTAGAAAAATAGCCCTCTTCTTCTTTATCTACAAAGCTCCAATCGGCATGTGGCGGAGTAATTCCGGTGTTGCCTACTTCTTTAATTGCAAAAGTGGCTACATGCGATTTGTAATCCTGCAAATGTTCATCAAAACGCGGCAATGTAATTTGCCAAATTTTATCGCGAACTTGGCGTACCATTTCTTTGTTACCATTATCCATCACTACGTGAAAGCCTTGCCTTTTTGATGATTCCAAATCCAATGATTGGTATAAGTTGAGCAATGTTTTTACTTCATCTTGATTTAGCAGTGGAAATGTAGTGTAGCCTTCTCTTTCAAAAAAAGATTGCCGTTCTTGGTTTTTGAAAATTGTTTTCATGTGTGTATGATTTTTGTTTTCAGTAAAGTGAATAGCAATGCTATGCTTAAAAAAATAAAACCACCTAACACTATAAATGTTTTTTAGATAGAAATGTTTTTTCGTAAATATCTTAGTCGACTTAAAGTTTAGCTGCAACGATTTTCAGTAACAAGTAAGAAGCATTTACAACTTTTGGGCGCTATTTTATTCAGTCAATATTTTTAAAATTCGCTGTAAATTGTATGTTTGCGCCCCCAAATGGTTCGGTAGCTCAGTTGGATAGAGCAACAGCCTTCTAAGCTGTGGGTCATTGGTTCGAATCCAATCCGAATCACTCAAAGTAAAGGTTTCAAGCAATTGAAGCCTTTTTTATTTCTGCTTGTTTGCCTTAAAATTTGTGTTGATTGCATTGCGCGCAAGGAATGCAAATGCTAAAGTTACTGCAATTCTAAATAGCATGGCACCAACTGTTTTGGTTTCATAAATTCCTCCGGTATAAATGTAAAACACTAAACCTGTGAAAGTGATAATTAAAACTGCTAATGCAATAGAAAGTACTTGAATTGTCCATTCCTTTTTCTTGGCTAAACCATAGGCAGCCGCTAAATACAAAAAGCCGCAAAACCAATTTGCCCAAACCACAAATGGTACAAAGTTTCCCTCCTTTTCTCTTATGCCAAACAGGTCAAAGATAACGGAATTAGTCATGAAAATAGTGAGTAGTGCAAAGACTAATAAAACGGCAATCAACAAAACAAAAGTGAATTTTTTCATTGCTAAGGATTTATTCCACAAATACATTATCAGCAAACTTTTGACTCACAGATAACACGTTTTTTTTTATTTCAATTTCTAATGAACCATCAAACTCTTGGCGGTTTAATACTTTAATTTTGCTTCCTAATTCTAAACCTACTTTTAATACGTATTGCAGAAAATCTGCATTGCTGTCTTTTACAGCAATTAGCTTACAACTTTTCCCTAACTCAACTTCGGAGAGTGTTGTTCGCTTTTGGAGTTTAATTTCGCCTTTAGCATTTGGTATTGCATCGCCATGCGGGTCAAATTCAGGGTAGTCTAAAAATTTCTCTAATTGTTCAATTAGTTTTGGAGAATTGATGTGTTCTAATTGCTCTGCCACTTCGTGAACTTCATCCCAACTAAAAGAGAGTTTTTTATAGAGAAAAGTTTCCCACAAGCGGTGTTTTCGCACTATTTGCACTGCAATTTTTTGTCCTGAATTGGTTAAGAAAATTTTCCCGTAGCGTTCATTTTCTACCAATTCTTTTTCTCTTAATCGCTTAAGCATATCGTTTACTGATGCTGGCTTCACATTTAAGAAGGAGGCTAATTCATTTGTGCCAACTTCTGCTTGTTCACCATTTCGATTCGTGAGGTGAAAGAGCGCTTTTAAATAGTTTTCTTCTGTTTGAGACAAAATCATCTAACAAAAGTAAGTAAATTATTTTCATTATTATTTTAGACTAACCTAACTTTATTATATTTGCCGACAAAACTAATATTTTATGCAATGCGAAATTTTGCTTTCCTTATGTTGATTTTTATTGTAAATGCTGTGAATGCTGAATCTGCAAGAATCTCAGGCAGCGTTACTTTTGGAAGGAGTGTAATTGAGTTTGCCATAATTGGTTTAAAAGGAATGTCTTATTCAGCAATTACAGATAAAAATGGAAAGTATAATATTGAAAATGTAAAACCCGGAAGTTATTTACTTACTTGTTCTTTTTTAGGTTTTGAAACTTTTAACCAAGCAGTTACTTTATTAAATGGAGAACATTTAATCGTTAATATTCAATTAAAAGAGCATTCGAATAATCTTAATGAAATTGTTATTTCCGAAAGTTCAAAAGCAACTCTGTTAAAAGAGAATCCAATTCCAATACTTCCGATTTCGCAAGCTAAAATTGAACAATCATCGGCAAGTAATATCATTGATATTTTAGCGAACAACGCGCCCGGATTAAATGTTTTAAAAACCGGCCCTAATATTTCTAAGCCATTTATTCGTGGTTTAGGCTACAACCGAGTTTTAACACTCTATGATGGAATGCGACAAGAAGGGCAGCAGTGGGGCGATGAACATGGTTTAGAAGTTGATTACTACAACATTGCAAATGCAGCAGTGGTAAAAGGTCCCGCAAGTTTAATGTATGGTTCAGATGCACTAGCTGGCGTAATTAGTCTGTCTTCATTCATTCCTGATAAACAAGATGGAAAATTGCATGGAAGATTTACAACTGAATATCAAAGCAATAACAATTTAGTCGGAAGCGGATTAAATACTGAATATAGCGATAGCCGTTTTTTACTTTCATTAAATGGTTCTTATCGAGCAGCTCAAAATTATCGAAACTCAATTGATGATAGAGTTTACCTTTCAAACTTTAGTGAGAAGAATTTTTCGTTCCGTTTTGGGCATCATTCCTCAAAAGGTTATACGCGTTTTAGTTTCACTTTATACGATAATAAGCAAGGTATTCCAGATGGAAGTAGAGACTCGCTTTCTAGAAAATTTACCAAACAGATTTTTGACAATAATGAAGACGACTTAAAGAATAGACCTTTAGTTTCTTCTGAAGAACTACAGGCGTATAAAATTCCAATTCTGTCGCAACATATTCAGCATTATAGAGTTTTTGTACAAAGTTTCTATAAAGTTGAAAAGGGAAGTATAGATGTTGTTTTAGGGTTTCAACAAAACGTAAGAAAGGAATTTACGCATATAAAGTATGTTGATTTACCCGGAATGTTTGTACAGCTAAACACAGTAAATTATGGTATAAAATACAACCTCCCAAAGTTTTACAATTTTGAAATTTCAGTAGGCGCAAATGGAATGTTGCAGTTTAATAAAAATAAAAAAGCTACTGATTTTCCAATCCCCAATTATGCTTTATACGAAGGAGGATTTTTTGCATTTGGAAAATGGAAATACAAAAGATGGAGTATCAGCGGAGGAATTAGATATGATTTGCGAAATGTGCAATGGAAAGATTTTTATGTTTCAACCAATCCTCACACTGGCTTTATGCAGCAGGCTTTTTTCCCTGATACTGCAAATTCAACTTTACAATATGCTGCAAACAAAAAAATATTTCATGGCATATCGGCAAGTTTAGGTTTAAGTTTTAAGGCAGCAAAAGGAATTACACTAAAGGCTAATATTGGAAGAGCGTATCGCGCGCCAAACATTACTGAAATGGCAAGTAATGGACTTGATCCTGGTGCGCATATTATCTATTTGGGAAATAGAAATTTTAATCCCGAGTTTTCGCTACAAGAAGATTTAGGAATACTGGGAAATTTTACTGATGTTTCATTTGAGTTGAATGCCTTTAATAATAACATTCAAAACTATATCTATTTAAGTTTAGTTACCGATGCTCAGGGAAATGCAATTGTTGATGCACAAGGAAACAGAACATATCAATATAAGCAATCGAAGGCACAGCTTTATGGTGGAGAATTTTGGTTGGCAATTCATCCTGAAAAGCTGAGTGGATTTAATTTAGAAAGTAGTCTTAGTTTGATTTATGGAATGAATAGGAATAAACAATACAAAGGCAAGAAAATAAATGGAGAATATTTGCCGCTAATTCCTCCATTAAAATTCACAAGTAATATTTCGTATTTGGTGAAGTTTAGTAAAATAAAATCGCACACGTTTTCAATATTGCCAAGTTTTGGATTAGAGTATAATGCAAGTCAAAATAGATACTTGGGATTAAACAATTCAGAAACATTTACGCCTGCTTATTGGCTACTTAATTTAGGTATTTCTGCCTCGCTTGGTTTGAGTGAAGATAGAACAGTACAGTTTGTTTTTCAAGTAAATAATTTACTCGACAAAGCATACCAATCTCATTTAAGCCGCCTAAAATATTTTGAATATTACCAAAACTCACCTAATGGGAAATTGGGTATTTACAACATGGGAAGAAGTATCAATATAAAAGTAATCATATCTTTCTAAAATTAAGCATTACTGTTTTTTCTTTTAACCAACGAAACTAATTTATGACCTTTTACTAAAATTTTAAGTCGTTGTCGGTTTATAGAAATTTGCACTTGCCTCTTTTCATTTTCTTCCAGGTTTTCTTTGTAAACAGATAAAATATTATTGAACGATAATACTCCGATAATTTTTTGTTCTGCAATAATTGGAAGAATATCTACATTTTCTTTTGCCATTAGCTGCATAGCAGTTTTTAGGTTGTCTTCTGCGCGAATAAACGTGCCTCTGCGTTTTACCAATTCACCAACTTCAGTATCAGGTTGATGTAATGAATTTAATAAAGTGCTTAAACTTAGTAAACCTTTGTACTCACCTGCTTCGGTAGCAATAATAAAATAGTTGCTTTGCAATTCAGATTCTTGTTCAACCCAATGTTTTACTTCGCCTGTTTTCATTTTGTCGCTTATCACAATTCCTTCTTCTTCTAAAGTATCGCCTACTCTTATTCTTTCTAAAATATCAGGCTCGTAAGAGTTTGGTGTAAACACACCTCTGCGAGATATTTTCTCTGTCATAATTGTGTTATCCATCAAAAAGTAGGAAACCAAAAACGAACCGGTGCAAGTTGCTAATAGTGGAAGAAAGGCATGAATCTCACCGGTAGTTTCTAATGCAAACACAATTGATGTGAGAAAAGCGCGTGATGCGCCTGCAAACAGTGCTGACATGCCAACTAAAGCAGCCAACGAAATTGAAATTCCTGCTTCGGGGAAAAGATAAATGCCAAGTGTGCCAATTAAAGCGCCAATTGCTCCGCCAATAGTTAGCAATGGCGCTAAAGTACCTCCGGAAGTGCCGCTGCCAAGTGAAATTGCCCAAGAAACAAATTTCAAAAGACAAAGAGAAGCAACAAGTGAAATTGCCATATTGCCTGAAAGAACATCTGTAATATTTTCATAGCCAACGCCTAAAGTTCGCGGATCGAAATAGCCGATAACACCAACGGCTACACCGCCAATTGCGGGCCACAATGCCCAGTGTATCGGAAGTTTTTCAAAAGTGTCTTCTATCCGGTAAACAATTTTGGTTGTAGCAATGGATAAAAATCCGACTACAATTCCCATTACTCCATAAAAAAATAGTGCTGCATTTGAAGCTACTCCAATTGGATTTTGCAATGGGAAAAACACATTACTTCCGAATAAAAAATGATGCCCTGCTGCTCCGGTAATACAAGCTATCGCAACAGGAATAAAAGAGCGTGGCGAAAACTCAAAAAGCAAAAGTTCAATCGCTAAAAGTATTGCAGCAACAGGGCTTCCGAATATTGCAGCCATTCCCGCAGTAGCTCCGGCAGCGAGTAATATTTTCCGCTCGTTAGGTGTAATTTTTAGTAGCTGACCTATTGTGGAACCTAAGGCTCCACCTGTTGCAATTATTGGACCTTCAGCGCCAAAAGGACCACCGGAACCGATAGAAATTGCTGCTGATATTGGTTTTAAGTATGTTATGGAAGGTTTAATTTTGCTTTGATTTGTAAGAATTTGTTCCATTGCTTCGGGAATGCCGTGGCCTCTTATTGCTTTTGAACCATAAAGTGCCATTAACCCAACAATTAAACCGCCAATGGCAGGAATTAAAATAACCCACCAACCTAAGTTGTTGTTTGTTGGACTTGAATGTGTTATCGAAAAATTCCAGAAGAAGGAAACATTTGTAATGAAATTGATTAAATAAATCAATGCCTTAGCAATTATACTAACGCATACGCCAATAATAGTGGCTAATACAGCAAGAATAAAAGCGCGCTTTTTACTATAAGTATTATTGAGAGAATGGTTTTTATTTGGGTTGGATTGTTCTAACGAAGCAGAAATTGGAAGTCCTTTATTTATCATTTTAAATATAGTTGCGCCTTACACATTTATGTAAATATGGCTAACGCTCAATTTGAAAAGGCAACAAAGTAAAATGTAAATTAAAATTTCACAAGAAGTATTGTTTTTTTAATAATGCTTACTTCTAACTTCATAAAGCTACGAAAATCTATAATTTTAGCGCAATATTGGGATAGTCGGTAATAATTCCATTGCAGCCAAGCGATTTCATTTTTAGCATTTTTTTAGGGCTATTTACTGTCCAGGGAATAATTTTTAGACCGTTCTCGTGGCAATAGTTAACTGTTTGCTTGTGTGTAAATAAATAAAGCGGGCTATAAGTATTCGGTTTAAAACTTAGCTTCTTCAAGCTCTTTTTTGCGCCACTTATATTTAGCGATAGTAAAGCAATAGAAAGATTAGAATTTAATTGCTTCATTATTTCTAAAGGTCGCACATCAAAAGATTGAATATTGGTACGCGTTACAACATGATGATTAGAAATTTCATCATAAACTAATTTGGTGTAAACCTCAACTTTTGGGTGAATTTTGCCATCTCCTTTCTTGGTGGATTTTATTTCAATATTATAGAACGGAAGCGGTAAATTTTCACGCTTTGCAAATTGCTCTAAGCTATCCAATAATTCACTAAGTAAGGGTTTGGGCGCAGCAAAATTCTTTTGCTGTGGAAACTTTTTGTTGTGTTTTGAACCACAATCAAAAGTGCGAATTTCGTTGTAGTTCATCGAATAGAGATAGTATTTCTTTTTTGAACCCGTTACATTTTCGCAAATATTTTTCTTAAACCATTGGTCGTGGCTCACTACCACTTTCATATCTTTAGAAATTACTACGTCCATTTCTAAAACATGTACGCCTAACTTTAAAGTTTGCTTAAAACCTTCAATGGTATTTTCTGCAAATAAACCTCTTGCACCTCTATGACCTTCTACTACAAAGTTGCCAGTTTGAGAAAGCAAAATCTCACTTAAAATTAAGAAAGAAAAAATGCTAAACAGCTTTCTGTAGCTTAGCTTACAAATTATCGAACTCATAAATTTTATCAATTGGAGAACCCGGAGGCATATCAAAAACTGTTCTTAACACGCCATCAGATAAACTATAAGCCCAAGCGTGTAAATGCGGCATTTTATTGTGTTTCCAAGCCTTTTGGATAATTGTTGTTTTTGCAAGATTCAGCAGTTGATGTTTGGCATTTAATTCAACCATTCGGTTCAATCGTTCTTCCTCATTTTCAATAGCATCAACTTCACTTTTATTCAGGTTGTAAACATCTTTTATATTCACTAGCCACTTATCTAAATCGCCCATGCTAATATTATCCATTGCGGCTTTAATGCCTCCGCAGCCGTAGTGTCCACACACAATTATATGTTTCACATGCAATACTTCAACCGCATATTGCAGTACGCTAAGCAAGTTTAAATCGTTTTGTATCACAAGGTTTGAAATATTGCGATGTACAAAAATTTCTCCGGGATTGGTGCCGGTAATTTCATTTGCCGGAACGCGGCTGTCGCTGCAACCTATCCACAAAAATTCAGGCATTTGAAGATTCACTAAACGATTAAAAAAACCAGGGTCGTTTTTTATTCTGTCACTTGCCCAATTTTTATTGTTCTGAAGCAACTTCTCAAAAGATTTCATGCGAGCTAAAGTATTCAATATGCAATAGGCAGTTTTAATAGTTCTGCACATTTGTTTCTATGCGAAATGATTTTAAACTTTTTGTGAGGTTAGCTGCTATTAAAACATATTTTTTGAATTTAGGCATTTATATTGATTTCAATTTTCGAAAAATCATTTTAGGTTCGCGTCTTGCATAAAACTTAAACGAAATTATTTTAACATTAAACAAACCAAGATGGGAGAAAAAATTACAATAAGCCGTGGCAAATTAAAAGTGCCTAACAATCCGGTAATTCCTTTTATTATAGGAGATGGAACAGGTCCGGATATTTGGCACGCATCTGTGAAAGTGCTTGATGCAGCAGTAGAAAAAGCATACAAAGGCAAAAAGAAAATTGAATGGAAAGAAGTACTTGCAGGCGAGAAAGCTTTCAACAAAACAGGAAATTGGTTGCCAGAAGAGACCTTAGATGCATTTAGAGAATATTTGGTGGGAATTAAAGGTCCGCTTACTACTCCGGTAGGAGGAGGAATCCGTTCTTTGAACGTAGCTTTACGTCAAATTTTAGATTTATATGTTTGTCTTCGTCCGGTGAAATATTATACTGGCACACCTTCTCCGGTAAAAAAACCGGAAGCTGTTGATATGGTAATTTTCCGTGAAAACACCGAAGATATTTATGCTGGAATTGAATATGCAGGAGGTAGCGAACAAGCAAACGAAATTCTTAAATTCTTAAAGAAAAAATTTGAGAAAGAGTATAATAAAATTCGCTTTAGCGATAAAAAACGCGGCAAAGACTATTTGAAAATTGCTCGTTTAAAAGATGCCGATTTTGATACTTGTGTAGGCATAGGAATTAAGCCCGTTTCAAAAATTGGTTCACAGCGCCTAATCCGCTCTGCTATTGAGTTTGCTCTAACGCAAAAACGTAAAAGCTTAACCTTGGTTCATAAAGGAAACATTATGAAGTTTACTGAAGGAGCATTCCGCGATTGGGGCTACCAACTTGCAGAAACTGAATTTGCAGACCAAACTTACACTTGGAACCAGTGGGAAAAAACTAAAAAGGCAAAAGGTGAAGCGGCTGCAAACGAAGAGCAAAAACAAGCTTTGGCATCGGGTAAATTATTAGTAAAAGATGCTATTGCAGACATCACTTTGCAGCAAGTTTTAACCCGACCGGAAGATTTTGATGTAATTGCTACATTAAACCTAAATGGTGATTACCTAAGCGATGCTTTAGCAGCACAAGTTGGCGGTATTGGCATTGCTCCTGGAGCAAATATTAACTACGTAACCGGACATGCTATTTTTGAAGCTACACACGGTACAGCTCCAAAATATGCTGATTTAGATAAAGTAAATCCAGGTTCTGTGATACTTTCTGGCGCTATGATGTTTGAGTATTTAGGTTGGGACGAAGCTGCTAAATTAATTCACAAGGGATTGAGTGGCGCTATTGCTGGTAAGCACGTAACTTACGATTTTGCTCGCTTAATGGAAGGTGCAACAGAAGTAAAATGCAGTGAATTTGGCAATCAAATCATTAAGAATTTCTAAGCAATTTTTTGCTTAAATATTTATTCAAGAGCCACTCTTTTTGGGTGGCTTTTTTGTTACTATTCAGAAATTGAATAAGAATCTCTATCGTTTAAAAAAGGAAGTTTTGTACGAATTTTTTGTTGTGAAGCAAAATCTAATGTTGCAATTTTAATACTTTCTTGATGAACAGAATTTGAAAATAACTTTTCCCCTAAAGCATCATAAACTGCCGAGTTGCCTGAATAGGAAAGTCCATTTCCGTCTATTCCAATTCTATTTACGCCAATTACGTAGCTTTGATTTTCTATGGCACGTGCAGGCAAAAGTGTGTTCCATGCAAAATCTCTCTTTTGTGGCCAACTTGCTATGTACAGTAAAACGTTATAGTTATCTTGGTTTCTGCTCCAAACGGGAAAGCGCAAATCGTAGCAAACCAGCGGACAAAATTTCCAACCTTTATACTCTACTATTAAGCGCTCTTTTCCTGCTGAAAAGTGCTTTGGTTCTTCACTAAGTGAAAACAGATGACGCTTATCGTAAGTGGAGATTCTTCCACTTGGTTCAACCCAAAAAAGGCGATTGTAAAATGATTGACTTTCTTCAATAATAACGCTTCCACACATTACAGCATTTTTCTCTTTTGCTGTTGCTTGCAGCCAAGGCAAAGCAATAGTGCTATTTTCTTTTGCAAGTTCGGTATTGATAGAAAATCCTGTGGTGAACATTTCCGGCAGCACAATTAAATCTACTGCCGAAATTTGCTTTAATAGTTCATTGAAATGCTCAATGTTTTTTTGAACATTTTCCCAATGTATATTTGCTTGCACTAACGCCACTTTAAATTTCGCTTGTGCTTGCATGCTTTTTATTTTTTTGGAAAGCGCATTTTGTAATCCACGCTCACTTTCCCTTTAGAGATATTATCTAATTTTCCCTTTAGCAAAGTACGTTTGAGCGGCTTTAAATGGTCTATGAAAAGTTTCCCTTCAATATGGTCGTATTCGTGTTGAATTACACGCGCAGTAAGCCCATCAAAAGTCTTTTCATGGAAGTCGAAATTGCGGTCGTAGTATTGAATTGAAATAGTGTCTAAACGAGTAACATTTTCGCGCACTCCGGGAATACTCAAGCAACCTTCTTCGTAAGCCCATTCTTTTCCGGTTTCATCAAAAAGTTTTGGGTTTAAAAACACTTCTCTAATTCCATCTGGTGAACCTACTTCTCCCTCGTCATCATCTGACATTCGGGTGCTATCTACCACAAACAAACGTATTGATTTATTTATTTGTGGAGCAGCCAAACCAACACCTCTGGCGTTTTCCATTGTTTCAAACATATCGTCAATTAACTTCTGTAATTCAGGATATTTTTTGTCAATGTTTTCGCCACGCTTTCTAAGTATGGCATCGCCATAAGCTACAATCGGAAGAATCATTTTTATTACTTCAACATTTTTAAAAGTTCTTGCGCGTCTTTATCACTAGGATCAAGCTCAAGTGCTTTATTAAAAGTTTCTTTTGCTGTATTTAACTCGTTTTTAGATGCGTAGTAAGAGCCTAAATAAATATAAGACTCTATCAAACCCTTTTTATTTTTAGCTGGGTCTGCGCTAAATTTATCAATAAAAAGTTGATAGTATGGCATTGCTAAAAACTTAGGATTAGTGGCATCGTCCATAAATGCAGCACTTTTCCCACGCCATAAATAACCTTCAGGTGTGGAAGGGGTTCTGGCAATAAATTTTGCAAATGTGGTATCTGCATTCACATAATCTTTATTAAAAAAATAGGCTCTTCCTAAATTGAAAATATCTAAAGCTGCAAGCGAGCCACACTTTGTTTCTTTAGTGTTGTATTGTGTAATTGCTTCAGGATAGCGCTTAGCGAAATAAAGTGCTTTTGCAAATTCTCCTATTAACTCACAATCGTTTGAGTCGTTCTGCAATGCAGTAGTAAAATAATTGATTGCTTGGGTGGTATCGCCCATCAACGAAGCCAATTTTGCAGAATAAACATAGTCTATAGGCTTAACTTTTTTATCGTTTAACGCCCAAAATTTTTGTGCAGCTTCATAGCCTTCTTTGTAGCGTTTTAACTCGTAGTTAGCGAATGCTGCCATTCTGTAATAGATATAATTATTAGGCTCTGCTGCAATAGCTTTTTGTGCTTCTGTTGCCACATTTTCATAGTCTTTTGTTTGGAACAAAAAGGCGATGTACTTTGTTTTAGCTTCAGCATCATCGCTGTTTAATTCCACATATTTTTTGAACATTGGAGCTACTTTATCGTATTGCTTGCTTAGGTAATATGTTTCACCAAGTTCTTTGTAGGCAACTGCAAAATTAGGATCAACCTGAATAGCACTTTCATAAGCAGTTATGGCATCAGGATAAATTTTTCCTGCACGGTTTACGCGAGCAACTTTTAATAATGCCAAAGCATTTTTGGGATCTAAATCGCGTGCTGCTTCATACTTGCTAAGTGCTTTTCCACCTTCGTTATTTTCTAAATAAGCATCGCCTAAAGCAATTAAATAAATACCGCTTTTTTGGTTTAAACGTGATGCTTCTTCAAAAGCCTTAATTGCTTCCGGTAAGTTTTTTTCCGGAGCAGAAGAATACGCATCGCCAATTTGATATTGTATTTCTGCATTTTTATATTTAGTTAATTGCAGAGCGCGGTCAAAAGATGTTTTAGCTTCTTCTTTTTTATTTCCCAAAAGTGCTAAGCGACCTGCGGCAACATTTGCAATGGCAGATTTGCTTTCAGCAGCCGCTACCGAAGCATTGTAAAATACTTTTGCAGAGTCTTTGTCATCATCTTTTAAATAAGCATTCCCTAAATAATAGTTGATAGAACTTTTATCGCTTGCAGGATCTGCCAACATTTTGCGTAAAAGCGTTTTTGCTTTGAAAAAGTTTTCGTTTTCAATTTCCTTTTGTGCTTCTTGAATAGTTTGTGCGCTTACTGAAAAAGTAATGAATGTAAACGCAGCAGCATAAAATGATTTAGTCATTGTTTTGTTGTTATTGATAATTGCTTTTTACGATTAAGTTGGCGAAAATAAGTTTATTGAAAACATTTTGCGTTAAAGTTTATTTACAAATTGAAAAAAAATAGCAGAAGGTTTTTATTGCATTCTTGCAGTGAAGCGGATTTTTGCAACGCGCCAATAAGATCCAACAATTCGTAAGTTTAAAAACACTAAACCGATGAGTGCGCAAAGTCCTGAAAGTAAAATTTCTTGATAGATGTATTTCATCAATTCTGTTTGAGCGCTTATTGAAAGAAATACCAATGGTTTTCCTAATTGAGAGGTGTCAAAAATATCAAGTACTTGAAACATGCTTTCGTACTTATTTATTACTACCATCCATAGAATTAGATTTGTAACAAAAATGCCAAACCGAACCCATACATTTTGTAGAAAGAATAGTGAATTGAAAAATAGAAAGTATCGCAAAGAAGTAATTCCGATTACAATAAAAAACGAATTTAAAACTACATATTGATAGTCCATCTTTGAAGTGATTGGATATAAAACTGCTACGCAAATTGCAGCAGTAATTCCCCACCAAATAAATTCTTGAAATAATTGAAGCAGTACTGTTTTGGTATTCATTATGATGCTGAAATATTGTGCTTTTTATAGGCTAATTTTTCCATCCAAAAAGCTACGAGAATAAAAATTAAAGCGTAGGTGATATACACATAAAAATAATTATGCGCTAAATCGAAATATTTAGTTGAATAAATTTGGAATAGGGCAAGCGCAAGAATTCTGCCGATATTGATAAGATAGATAAGGGAAACACCTAAAGGAATATACCAAATTTTATCGCGCCAATTATTTCCAAATCCTAAAATTAAACCTGAAAAGATAAAGAAGGAAGGAAATCCAACACATAAATTCTCCACGCGAATGCCTCTTGTTCCTTCAATAATCAATATTCTGCCGTAGTGTTCATGTGTATATCCTAAAACTGTAAGAATAATTGATGCGCCTTGCACAAGCTTTTGTGCAACAAACTCATAAGCTGCTGCCCAACCTCCAAATAAAAAATTGGGATAGGTGTCGCCAAAATATCTTATGATGCGCCAAGTGCCATAGATTAAAACTACTTTGCCAAGAAAGTAAACTACTTCTTTCCAATCTTTCCATAATGAGTGAATTGAAAACGTAGCCATATTTCTTATAGCGCTTTTGCTAAATTTTCTTCGTTTCTATTTACTTTTAAATTTCCCATGCTGCATTTGCCGGAGAAACGCGCACCTTCTTCAACCACTAATTTTTTAAGTTGAATATCTCCAGTTACTAATGCTGATTTTGTGAGAATCAATAATTCTGAAACGTAAATATTGCCATTAACTTTTCCTTCGATTGTTGCATTTTGGCAATAGATATCGCCATTTACAATTCCGGTAACGCCAAGCACAATTTTAGATTTTGAAGTAAGCGAACCTTTTACTTCGCCATCAACTCTAATATCGCCATCGGAATTAGCATTGCCTTCAATTTGTGTGCCTTGCCCAAACATGGTCATTGCCTTTTGAATGGCTAATTTGTCTTGTGTGGTATCTTTTTTATTAAACATTGTTAGTAAGGTTTTAATTACTAAAAAGGGATAATTGTTCGTGGGTTTATTGGCTTTCCGTTCTTCCAAATTTCAAAATGGAGATGTGTGCCGTTAGTCAATTCACCCGTGTTACCTACAATACCAATTACTTCTCCTGCTCGTACAAATGTACCCGTTTTCTTTAAAATAGTGCCTAAATGCTTGTAAAAACTTATTAAATTATCTTTATGCTGAACAGCAATGGTATATCCACCGTCTAAAGTAAAGTTGGCACTCACGATAGTTCCATCTAAAATTGCTTTCACCGGCTCATCTTTATTGGTGGCAATATCTAATGCAAAATGTGCATTGGCAGAATTAAAATCATCGGTTACAAAACCATTCACCGGTGCTATAAAATGAATTTGCTTTAACTCTTCCAATTCTTCGTTTATGGAAGCTGCATTGTAGCTTAAAGAAAATGTTTCTTCCTCTTCAACTATTTTCCTTAGTTCTTCTTCTGCTTTTGAAGGTCCTTTTACTTTTTCAACTTTTGCTTCTGTTTTCTGCGGTGCTTTTGGAATGGTGGTATCAATTTCTCCTCTCATTACTTTATTGACATTAGCAAGCCATTCTTCTCTGGCTTGAATGCGATTTTCTATTGAATCGGCTTTAAATTGAAGTTGAAGTATTTGGCTGCGGTAGTTGTAATCTCCAAAACCGGGAATGAAATATTTTAAAGGTGTATAAATAATTGCAGCGCTGGTGAGCGCAATTAGAACTACCACAATGGTGCTGATAAATACAAAAGCATTGTTTCGGGTAAGTGTAAGCGCAAATTTTTCCTCAAAAGTCTCATCGTTCAATACAACAAAACGATAACGGTTTTTGAGCGTGTTACTATTTTTATTGATGCGCTTTTTTGCCATTTCTTTCGCTGTGCTATCCGTTTTCTTTATCGCAAACCTAATTTTTTTTAGCTATTTTTTTATGAATAATCTAAGCACTTAGACTATTGAATTGGATAGCCATCAGGATATTTTACTTGCGATAAATACAAACCTTGTGGTGGTGCAGAAAGTTGCATACGAAATTTAGCTTGGTTAGCTACGGTATCTTTAAATTCTTGAACAGAAATTTTTCCTTTTCCAACCATAAGCAATGTGCCAACAATGGTGCGAACCATGCCACGTAGAAAACGGTTTGAGGTTATGGTAAATCGCACTCCGAAATCTTGAGTTTGCAGCGTTGTAAGTGATGGATATAAACAGTCTTTTTCGAAAGGTTTTAGTACTTTCTCAAAAGAGTCAATTACATCCCAACGAGCATGTTCAATATGGCAAATATTGGTTTTGAAATCTTCGCTGGGCAAACAAAGCGAAGTAAAGTCTTTTACCTGCAAAAGTATTTCCGAAGCTGCTTCAATATCACTCCAATTGATTGGGTAAAAACCTTGAAACAAACTGTATCTACTCAAAAAAGCATTCTTATGGAAATGGATAAAATATTCGTAGCTTCTTGAAGTAGCGTTAAAACGTGTGTTTGTTCTTTCCTTTGCTTTTAATACTTCATGAACGGCAATATCTTCGGGCAAAACACAGTTTAAGCGAAATTTAAAATTCTCAATATCGGTAATACTATCGCTATCAAAGTGCATGTAAAATTGCTTAGCATGAACTCCGGTATCTGTTCTGCCACAACCCATTGAAGCAATCGGGTGGCGAAGCAGTTTTCGCAGCGCTGCGTTAATTACGCCTTGCACTGTTTCGCTATTTGGTTGTACTTGCCAACCGCTATATTTATTTCCGAAATAAGAGAGATGAATTACCCAGCGCTGTTGCTTAGGTTCAATAATCTCAACCGCGCTTTTTTCTTCGTTCAATTTCTTGTTGTATAAGTTTTAATTCACGGCTCATTTGTCCGTTCACAGAGGTGTTTTCTTGTGCTCTGCGTATTAAATAAGGAATTACATCTTTCACAGGACCGTAAGGTAAATATTTGTAGGCATTAAATCCCAATTTTGCCAAGTTGAAAGTAATGTTATCGCCCATGCCGTAAAGCTGCGAAAAACAGATGTGTGAATGATTAAACGGAATTTTCTTTTGGGCTAAACTTTTAGCAGCCAAGTAGCAACTTTGTTCGTTTTGTGTGGCAATGCAACAGGCTGTATTTTCAATATTTTCAATACAAAATTCAACTGCTGCATCGTAGTCTTTGTCGCTTCCTTTTTTGTTTTTATGAATTGGTGAAGCATAACCGTTTTGCTCGGCACGTTCATTTTCTTTTTCCATATAAGCACCGCGAACTAACTTAATTCCATAGAAATAATTTTGAGTTTTAGCGCGTTCTATTTCTTTTTTCAAATAAGCCAATCTATCATTTCTATAAAGCTGAACCGTGTTGTAAATTATTGGTTTTTTTGTATTGTACAAAGCCATCATTTCTTCCACTATTTCATCAATAGTATTTTGAAACCATGTTTCTTCTGCATCTATGTATAAATGAATATTTGAAACAACTGCAGCTTTGCCTAAGCGATGAAAACGGTCTTTTACTCTTTGCAGTTCTTCGCTTTCCGCTTTGGTTAATTTATTGCCTGATTGTGCTTTTTCAAAAAGTGCTAAGCGTCCGAGTCCTGTGGGTTTTATACATACTGCATTTGCAGATTTATTCTTTCCTGCAAAATCAATTGCCTTTAAGTTTTCTTCAACTGCAATATCGAAATCATTTTCACATTCTTTTAACTCAACTCCGTAATTCAACATGGCAGAAACGCCATAGCTACTCAAGTTTTTAATTGTTTTTTTGCACTCATCAAAAGTTTCGCCACCGCAAAATTGTTCGTAAACAGTGATGCGAAAAAGCGGTGTAACAGGCAAGTGCAACTTTAAAGCAAAATTGGCAGCTTTAGCGCCCAAACTCACCAAAGAGTTGTTTCCCATGAGTTTAAAAAGAACTTGTGCTTCTTTAAGTGCCGTATTGTTTTTAGCAGCAAAAGCAGCTTCTGTATTTTCAAAAATATCAATATCTATTTCCATAGGAAAAATTAAAGCCGCAAGTTAGAAAAATTAGTTGTGATAGATTAGAAAGCAATTCTAAATATTGGGAATTGCTATATATTTGTACAAAGGAGGTAACGGTTACTACTTCACCAAAGTAACACTTCCGGTTTTTGTTACGGTTTTATTATCTAAGAAAGTAACGGTAACCACATAAACGTATGTTTCAGGATTTTGCAATTTGTTTGCATAAATGCCATTCCAACCTTCGGTAATATTGTGACCTTCATACACTTTTTCGCCCCAGCGATTAAAGATTAGGAAGTTTAAATCGCGCACATTATTGGCATAAACCATTGCCACATCGTTTAACCCATCGCCATTTGGCGTGAACAAATTCGGCACATAAACTACAGGTGTGTGTTCTACAATAATCTCAGTAAATGCTGAGTCGTAGCAACCTTTTTCGGTTGTGGCGTAAACGGTGTAAACAATATCGTTGTATGGATTGGCAACAGGATTTTCGCAATCAATACAATTTAAAGCTGTTGCCGGAGTCCATTGCCAATTTGTAATGTTTGAATAATTGTAAGTTGGCTGTAACGTGATACTTTCACCTAATTGTATAGTGTCAATTTCTTTTAGTTGCACATTGAATCTTGCTGGATTTGGCAATAAAATATTTCTTATTAGCTCACACAAATTAGCATCGGTAACGGTGAGTTGGTAGTTGCCTTCGCTCAAGTTTTTATTTTCAGAAATATTTATCCCATTGCTCCAAACATAGCTGTATTGAGGAGTTCCGCCTGTTACAAAAGCACGAAGTTTGCCATCGTTTCTGCCAAAACAAGAAATAGAATCTAAGGCAACATATAAACTAAGCGAATCGGGCTGCGTGATAATAGTGCTTAAAGTATCGCTGCAATTATTGGCATCAGAGAAAGTAACAAAATAATCTCCTGCTGCTAAGTTTTGCTGCACCGAATTGTTGCTAAGTGCCGGAGACCAAATAAAATTGAACGGTGCCTTGCCGGCAGTAGAATTGAGTGTAATTTCTCCATCATTTTGCGCAAAACAACTTACATTTTTAGTTTGGTAAGTGAATGCAGGAATTTCAAACACCGAAGTGCTTCCATAAGCTGTATCTGCACAACCATTTGCAAAGTTGGCAATAAGTAAAATATTAAAGTTTCCACTTGTACTGTAAGTAAGTTGTGGGTTTGAATTATTAGATGTGGTGCCGTTTCCTAAATTCCAATCGAAGTTTGAAACCGGATAAGTTACAGTATCTATGTTGTTTACAAACTGTGTTGGCTCTCCTAAACAAACAGGAAGAACAGTAAACAACGCCTTGCCAACCGGAAGAACTGAAATGGTATCGGTAATAGAATCTGTACATTGCGCAGCAGTTGTAACTACTAATTTTACCAAGTAAGTTCCGTTGCTTGCATAAAGATGCGAAGGGTTCAAAGTTGTATCAGTGTTACCATCTGCAAAATTCCATAATGAAGAAAATCCGGCAGGAGAGGAGTTATTGTTGAAATTAGTATAATTCCTTTCGCACACAGTGTTAGCAGTAAATGCGGCAGTTGGATTTTGTTCAACTGTTACTTGCTTGCTCACAGAATCAAAGCAATTGTTGCCATAATCTAAAACTAATTTGGCATTGTAATTTCCTGCTGTAGAATAAGTATTTGTAGCAGATGCACCGGTAGCAGTATTTCCATCATCAAAATTCCATGTATAATTTTGAACAGTTGTTCCTGTTTTTAAAACTGTTTGGTCAGTAAAATTAGTAGCTGTGCTATTGCAAACAGTAGGAGCGGAGAAGTCTAAGTTTCCGCCTAAAATTACCGTAGCAGTTTGTGTGGTAGAATCTGCGCAACCAAAATTAGTTGTAGTGGTTACCGTAACGGTGTAAGTTCCACTCGAATTGTAATTATGTGTTGCAGGAACTACTGTAGAACTACTGCCATCACCCCATTTCCAAACATAATTAATTGTTCCACCGGAAACGCTTGAAGTATTGGTGGCGCTTAAAGTGCTATCGTTACAAACATCGCTAAGTGTGAAAGCTGCTGTTGGATTTGGAGAAACCACAACTTGCTTACTCACAGAATCGAAGCAATTGTTGCCATAATCTAAAACTAATTTGGCATTGTAATTTCCTGCTGTAGAATAAGTATTTGTAGCAGATGCACCGGTAGCAGTATTTCCATCATCAAAATTCCATGTATAATTTTGAACAGTTGTTCCTGTTTTTAAAACTGTTTGGTCAGTAAAATTAGTAGCTGTGCTATTGCAAACAGTAGGAGCGGAGAAGTCTAAGTTTCCGCCTAAAATTACCGTAGCAGTTTGTGTGGTAGAATCTGCGCAACCAAAATTAGTTGTAGTGGTTACCGTAACGGTGTAAGTTCCACTCGAATTGTAATTATGTGTTGCAGGAACTACTGTAGAACTACTGCCATCACCCCATTTCCAAACATAATTAATTGTTCCACCGGAAACGCTTGAAGTATTGGTGGCGCTTAAAGTGCTATCGTTACAAACATCGCTAAGTGTGAAAGCTGCTGTTGGATTTGGAGAAACTAATGCAACTTTTTGTGCAGAATCTACACAGCCATAATTGGAAGTTAGTGTTAGCACCACATTGTAATTTCCGGTACTGGCATACAAATGCGAAGGATCTTTAGAAATATCATTTGCTCCATCGCCAAAATTCCATGCAGAAGTATAAGTTCCTGATGCAATGGAAGATGAGTTTACAAATTGTATTGTTGTTCCATCGCACACGCTATCCGAAACAAAATTTGGTATTGGATTTGGAAAAACTTCAACTTGCTGTATTACTGTATCATTACAACCAAAAGGCGTGAGTGCGATGGCAGTAACATTAAATATTCCTGCTGTTGTGTAAGAATGTACGGGTGAAGTATCGCTACTTTGAGTACCATCACCAAAATACCACAAAGGAGTAGAACCAGGTGGAGCGCTTGAGGTATTTACAAACTGTATAGCATTGCCCAAGCAAGTATCATTAGCTGTGAAACTCACGGCTGCCGTATCATACACAATTATCTGCCGTACTAAAGTGTCGCTACAGCCGCTATCTGTTGCGGCAATATAAGTAATATCAAAGCTGCCTGTTGTTGCGTAAAGATGTGTAGGAGAGAAGCTGGTATCTATGGCACTTCCATCGCCCCAATTCCATTGGCTGTGTACACTTCCGCTCACCACAGTTGTATTATTTACGATTGAAGCAATGCCATTAAGACAAATATTGCCAACCGTGAAATTTTGGTTCAGCAATGGAAAGACTGAAACATTTTTAACGATAGTATCTTTGCAGCCTGTTGAATCTTGAATAGCAAGTGTAACAGAATAATTTCCTGGAGCAGTATATGTATGGTCTCGATAGTTTAATGTGGCAGAATTGTAACTTTCAAAATTTCCATCGCCATAATCCCAACTAAACGATTGCAGCGAAGTAGACGCAAACGGTGTAAAACGAATTGGATTTCCAAAGCACTGAGGCGAAGTGGTAAAATCTACTTTTGGATCTCGAATGTTTACAGTAAATGTATCAGGCATTCCGGCACAAGCCACATTTTTAGTATAAACAGAATAAGAAGTAGTAGCCGAAGGCCAAAGTGTGATGGAAGAAGTGGTATCGCCAGTGCTCCAACGAATTGAATCCGGACTGTTTACGCTTACTGTAATGGAAGTTCCTATACAAATTGTATCGTCTGGTACATTGGTAACCGGAGGTCCTAAAATTTTCACTTTGCCTGGAATGGTATCTTTATCGCAACTATTTTGCCGCTGAATAATCATATTTACGGTAAAGTCGCCCAGTGTTGTATAAACATGTTTTGGATTTTGTTGTTTAGAGGTATCTCCATCTCCAAAATCCCATTCATAACTTAAAATTGAAGGATCTCCAACACCTTGAAAAAAAACCGTATCGCCCGGGCAAAAAATAGAATCGTGTCTTGAAGAAGCATATTCAAAACTTGCAAACAGGTTGGTTAAATTAGCACCGGCCGAATAGCCGAAAGATTCATAGCTGGCATATTCATAAATATAAGCCAAGAAACCACTATCACTACGCAAGGTATGGCTGCCGAATGCAACATTCGGTGATGCAATTGAATAAGCCGGATTTGAAGCCACAGGAGTGAAACCTGCCACAGGAGCGCCATCTAAAGTTAGAAGTCCTGTACTGTTTGTTTTGGTAACAATTGTGGCATAGTATGTTGGTGAATTGCCTGAGTTGAACAAAGTGTTGAAAGTAATTTCTTTCATTGTTTGCTCATTTGGTCCTAAGGTTATCATAAATGGGTCTGCGCTTGTGCCATCAGCATCTCCGCTCATACTCAACTGCATCACAGCAATTGGGTTATTTGAAGTTACGCTTCCATTTGCTGTTAAATCAAATTGATAAAACTGGCCTGCATTTAGATTCTGAACAGGGCCGCCATTCACCGAAACTTGTGTGCCATTTTGTTGTGCTACAACTCTAAATCTCGTTACATTTCTTGTTCTAAGATTTGGGAGTATATAATTCTTTCCCCAAGATTCGTTGTGAAAATTTATATCGAATAAATGGTCGCAGCAGCACTGCTCGCCAACAGCTGTACAAAAATTTCCTGATAGTAAAACGAATTTCTTACAACCTTGTCCGTTATCAATTGATTGAACATAAGTTCCAGTTAAATCTCCAGCCGATTCTAAGTTGTAAACTTCACCTTGGTTTAAATTTATTTGAAAAGGTACGCCTGCTGCATTTCCACAACTTGTTGCCACCGTAGGTGTAATTTGTATAGTTGAATTTGGATAAGCCGCCACAATCAACATTTGCGTTTGGCGCGAATTGCTAAAATTTTCTCTGTAAGTATTCAAATAGTATTTATCGCCCAAAGTGGTGGTGGGAATTAGGAGAGAAGCATCTGCTGAAAAACCTTGAAAGTTTAGTGCATAAGCACTTATTTTTTCTGTTGCCTGAATTCTGCAACCTCTTGGAAGTTTTGCGCCACAACCCGAAGCCATGGCTAAAGATTTTGGAATACCAACTGAAACTGAGGTGTTAGCAGGAATATTAACCGTTTGAGTCCAACCGTTTAATGGAATTGAGACTGTGGCAGTTGCGGCAATCCGCGAACTCATAGAAACCAAAAGTGTATCAGGTGGTGAACCTAAAGTGTTTTCCATGAACCCAAACCAAAAGTCTTTACCTTCGGTAGTGAACTCTTGTGCGCATAGTTTGGAAATACTCGCAATAGAAAAAACTATAAAAAAATAAATTGAGAGTCTAGTTTTTGTCATACAGAGAAGAAGAAAAAATTTGCTGTTTGGTTGCTGAAAATAGAAAAGAAATTTTTATTTTCCATAATTACTCCTGAAAAAAGTATTCAACATTTTAACGATAGGCATTTCTCTTCTTTATTACTTAACATAATATAAATTATAGTAAAAAATGGGTTTTGAAAATATCAATGATTTAAACGGTTTCAGCAGTGTTGAAATACTTAATTGCGTTTAGAAATGTTTGAAATGAAAATGTTTATTACAGAAAGAATTCCATAAACAATCCAGAGGAAAAACTCTGAAATTGGCAAACAAATTCCAATTACAAATACGAAAAAAGCACCGAGTAAAAAATTCAATATTTTAGCTTCATAACTTAACTCGCTTTTACGCCTAATCAGCTTTGTATTTGCATTTGAAAATTGAGCGAGCATTTCTTTCTTAAAATTCAGATTCCTTTGAGTTAAAAACTTTCCAAAGCAACTGCAAAATTCCTCTTCGTGCTTGTAAGCGTCAATTTCCATTGGATTGCTTCTGTAGCCGTTTGCAACCCAAAAACTAAAATATTTCACCATAAACAAACGAATAAAACCTAAACCCGACACACCAATCGCAGTATATTGCAAAGCATGAAAACTCTCGTGTACCAAAATTCCGAGTTTGTCAATAGAATTTTCATCGAAACTAGTTAAGTGAATATTTATTTTGCTAAAACTGTAGCTTTCGGGCAAAGCAATTGCCGTAGCTTTTGAAGATAAAATGAACCAAGGTAAGCCTTCGTAGAAACTTACGCTTTGCCAATTTACATCAGGGTACATTGTTTGTAGAAATAATTCAACGTCATGACTAAGTAAAATCTTTTTTGGCCTAAACCAATTCCTGAATCTTAATAATGAATTGATAATCATTCTGTTAGAACAGTCTATTTTATCCTTTTAATTCTATACTAAAAGTTGTCCCTTTTCCAACTTCGCTGTGTTTCACAAATATTCTACCATTGTGATAATCTTCCACAATTCTTTTAGACAATGACAACCCCAAGCCCCAGCCTCTGCGTTTTGTACTGTAACCTGGCTCGAAAATTTTCTCCCATTTATTTTTTGCAAGCCCATTTCCACTATCTTGAAAATCAATAATCGCCTTATTGCTGTTGCTATAAATTTTTACCGTTATTTTTCCTTCTCCGCTCATTGCATCAATAGCATTTTTAAATAGATTCTCTAAAACCCAACTAAACAAATCGCCATTGAGCATTACTAAAATCGGCTTTTCATTTTGCGCAATTACTTCAACTTTTACTTTAGTACTTATTCGTTTAATAAAATAATTAGCAGTATTTTCTACAAATTCAATCAAATTGGTTTCCTCCAACTTTGGCTTGGAACCAATTTTAGAAAATCGCTCCGCAACTAATGTAAGCCTTTGAATATCTTGGTCTAAAGCATCTAAAATTTCAGTATTTTCCGTAAGTTTCATTTCCTTCATATATTCAACCCACGAGCTAAGCGAAGAAATTGGCGTACCCAATTGATGGGCAGTTTCTTTTGCCATACCAACCCAAACCAAATTTTGCTCTGCTTTGCGCGAATTGCTAAAAACTAAATAAGAAAGCAAAATGAAGGCTGCAAAAATTGCAAGTTGAATAAATGGAAACCATCGCAACTGCTTAATCATCAACGATTCATCATAATAAATATACTTTTTATTGTTGTTACCTAAAGTGAGCAAAATCGGCTCTTTTTTAGCAGCCATTTCTTGAACTTTGTGTTCTAATTTTGTTTTTGTGCGAACGTCATTTGAATCAATATTGCTGAAAGCAAGCAGTTCATTTTTCTCGTTTAAAAGAATAACCGGAGAACTTGTTGTGTTCATAACTACTTCATAAATAAACTTTTCAACCAATTCATTTAAAGTTATTCTTAAATCTTGAAAAAGTTTGCTATCCTGATAATAAATATAATTTCTACTAAATCCCGGAATATTTCTATACTGCACAATTATTGGCGGATAGTTTGAAAAATGACGTAATTCTGCAAAGCTTAGTTGTTTGCCAATTTTTGCACTAAATGTAGAATCGGTATTTCTGGCAGAAAGCACAGTACCATCTTCACTTACCAAAAGCACCGGAATGTTATCGTTTGAAGTTACAATTTCATTGAAAAAGGTAAGCAAATCATTGTCTTCTACAGTTAAAATAAATTTTGTGCTTTGCGCCCACACATTTACTTTTTCACGTTCATCGGTTGCTAACTTATTAAAAAGTTCATATGTGTAACCTAACATTTGAGCACGCTTTTCGGTGGCATCTGCCCACAGTTTGGCTTTTTTCTTTTCGTTTTTTGCAATTTTATTGGCTAAGTTGTTGGTGTAAACAACCGTTCCTGTGCCAATAATCATGGCGATTAAAAAGATAATAAATTTATAGTTGCTCTTTTTTGAATAAATATCCATTTTTTATTTCGCTATTTCTCTTCTTCAAAATCCATAAAAGTGGGTTGTTCGTCTATTTGGAAGTATTTCTCCTCGCGTTTTTCACCTTTAGGTGTTTTATCTTTGTTAAATAGATTTTTTAGCACATCCTTCTCTCCTTTCCAGTCTTCTTTGATTTTCGCATTCGCTGAAGATTTATCGTATTTTACAGTTGGGTTAGCTAAATTTCCTGTCAAACTCAAGTAAACATTCAAGCCGTCATAAGGATCGTTTTCAATAAATTGTTCTCTCCCTGCCCTGTTAAATTTATTGGCAAGCAATCTTCTTAAATTCACTTTAAAATGGTAATCAACTGTATTATCAAAATGATGTTCTCCGGAGAAAATCAAGTTTACAGCATTTGATTTTATTTCAAACGAAGGTATAAATACTGTTTTATTATATATTGATAATCTGTTTTTTATGTCAGAAAATTTTATGTCTGATAATTCTTCTACTTTAATAAATTTAGAAGCAGCTTTCACGGGTTCAAAATCCTTTAATCTGCCATTTTTAATTTCAAAATCTATAATAGCGTTTAGGTTATCCGGGTCAATTTCTTCATAGTTTTTCCATGTGTTTTTTAGATAAACTTTTGCATTGGCTGTGCCGCTAATATTGTTTGCAGTTAAAGTGGTTTGACCAAAATTTTCAGTTTCCTTAAAGACTTCAGTAATATCAATATCATTCAATTCAGCACCAAAGTTCATGAGCAAATCTTTGTCGCCCATAAACACAAAATAGCCATTTCCGTTTGCCGTTCCGCCCATAGTTTGAGTGCTAAATTTGTTTAAACGTAAATGGAGCGGAGAAAGTGTGAGCGAAACTTTTACATCATTAAATTCCATTTTGTTGTAAACAAACTGTTGAATGGAAAGCGAGAGATTTCCATTCATTCTAAATACATTTTTAATATCCAGCTTGCTTTTACTTTTTTCTGACTCCGCAGAACTAAAAGTTTTAATGAGTTCAGAAAGGTCTAATTTATTGATTTTCAAATCGCCATCGGCATCTAAAACCAAATTATTCATTGGTTTTCTTTTGGCAAGTGCAGTCGCAAAAGGCGCTAAACCGGATACATTTCCATTGAAAACTGCATCAGTGTTTAAAAAACTTATTTTCAGATCTTTAGCAGCTAATTTTTGAGCACTGTAAGTTATTAACCCGTTGATATTCTTATATTTAACTCCACCTGCTTCAAACGCAATATCTTGTAAAGTAAAGTTACCGCTACCATTTGCAAATACGTTTTCAGGCTTTTCGGTAAGGTCTTTCACCATACCGTTTATATTGAAATTCCTAAAAATAATATTGCCCGAAAAATTCTTCATGATACTATCGGGAACAAATGCGCCTAATTCACTCAAATAAAGTGTTCCATTTGCATCGAACAGAAATTCCGGGTCCGGCAAATTTTTTAAAAACAATGAAAACCTAAAACTTGCGCTGCTTATTTGTGAGCGACAATCGGTAATGTTTAAATAATCTACTCCGCCTTTGTTACTGCCATATTCAATATCAGCAAAAACGTGTTTTAATTCCTTTTTCACTTTTGGCAATTCTACCACAGCGTCTTTTAGTTTTGCTTTTACCGTTACCACAGGCGATTGCAGCTTTGAAACTATGCCATCTACTTGAATGTTTAGTTCAAAAGCACCTTTTCCATTGGTTTCTTCAAAGGTCTTTCTTAGGTTTTGAGGAAGCAGCGCAATTAGCTCCGCGATATTCTCACCTTCGGTTTTTGCCACAAAGAATACTGTTGTTTTATCTTGCCCAAACTTGAAATTTCCATTTACATCAAATGGACTTTTCTCAATGGAAAGTTCTGCTTTATTGATAGCTATTTCTTTCCAATAGTTACTGATATTCAATAAGATATCTACGTTTAGTTGTTTATTTGCTACAAGTTGATTTTCGCCTGCTGCTATTTTTTCTACAAAAAAATCACCTTTGCTTTTTAGCACAAATTTTGCTGCCGTAAAATCACCGTCTAATTGCAATGTCCTAACTCGCGAACCAGCTTTAAACTCACTCTTAAAATCATTGTAGCTTATTTTTATGTTTGAAAGCAGCACTCGGTTTACCTTTAGTTCAGCATCTTGTTTGCTCTCTTTTCCATCTTTTAAAATATCTAAATTGGAGTTTCCGTCTTTATCAACTACAATATTTACAGCACCGTTTTTTAATGCAATGCTGTGAATGGTAAACTTGTTTTTAACAATATCGCTCAAGCTAAAAAGCAACGAAAAACTTTGCACTTCTGCCAACTGCTTCTCTCCTACTTTTAGTTTATTATTTATAGCAACTTGTTCAAATTCCAATGCAGCATTCGGAAAATATTTTAAAACCGTAAAATTTATTTTTCCCGAAACTTTTACCGGTACAGCCAACTGCTTATTTACCTCTGTTACAATTTGATTTTTTATACTGTCTTCTAATATAAAAGCGGTTATTATTGCTACTAAAGGCAAAATAATAATTGCAGAAATCAGAGCTATAAAAAAGCGTTTTAGAAAAATTTTCACCTTGTAAAAAGAAAAATTTGGAGCGTATAATTAGCGATTATGTGGAATTTTTATTGCCTTTACTAAAATTGCGTTATCAATTTAAGAATAATATAAAGTTATGAAATTTATTTCCATTGCATTTACGGTTTGTTTTCTTACCATTTTAAACTTACAAGTTTCGGCAAAAGATAAACCAACTCCAAAAGGCGAAATGCTTTCCATTGGCTATCTTTCAACCAATAGTTTTGCAAACGCATTGTTAAAGTACAAAGAAATTGAAGATGCGCTGAAAGTAAACAGCACCGATCAAACCGCACTTTGGAATTTAGGATTGTCGTATTTCGTAATTGCTAACAATGACAAAAACTATATCAACCGATGCCTTGCTGCATGGGATAATTATTTGCGTTTATATCCAAATGATGGTTTTGCATTATGGAACAGAGGTTTTGTGAAACACTATTTTAATGTAGGAACGCCTTGTGCCGATATTCAAGCGGCAACGCAAAATGTGAAAAAGAAATATTTACCTAAAAGCGAAGATTTTAAAAACTGTTTTAAGAAGAAAAAATAATTGCATTCAATGTATCAACTCACTAAAAAATACCCGTCAAAAAGAGCATTTATCACAGGTTCGGCTTCTGGTTTAGGCAAAACTCTCGCGCTACAATTAGCCAAAGATGGTTGGAAAATAGGTATCACCGATATTAACGCAACTGCGCTCCAATCTGCTGCTACCGAAATTGAAAATGCAGGAGGAAAAGTTTTTCAATATGTTTTTGATGTTTCTAAAAAGGAAGCATACAAAAATGCGGCTGAAGATTTCTTAATGAAAAATGGCGGTATAGATTTACTCATAAATAATGCCGGAGTTGGCGATGGCGGCTTATTTGAAGAATACAGTTTAGAAAATTGGGAATGGATAACCGGCATCAATCAAATGAGTGTAATTTACGGTTCATACTTTTTTGTACCTGCCATGAAAAAGCAAAAAGCCGGACATATTGTGAATGTAGCAAGCATGGCAGGAATAGCCTGTATGCCTAACATGAGCATGTATAATGTTACTAAAGCTGCTGTGATTGCACACGCGGAATCGCTTTATGCAGAGTTAGCTCCGTTTGGCGTGGGAATAAGTTTAGTGCTTCCCACTTTTTTTAAAAGCAATATAATGCAACATAATCGCGGGCCGGAACATGCTACGTCTATCGGCAAAGCTAAAACGCAAAAAATAACTATTGGGCCGGAAGTGGTTGCACATAAAATTTTAATCCAAAGCGGAAAAGATAAGTTTTATATTTTTCATCCATTCCAAGCGCTCTGGGTAAACTGGCTCAAACGCCTTGCTCCTACGTTTTTCTTAAACATGAAAGCAAATATGTTTCGCAAAAAGAAATGGGTACAAAAAGCGGTAATGGCAAACTAATTAGTTTGTCCAAATATGTCTTTTGAATTAGTAGATACTCTGCTAAATTCTTTCCTTAATAAGTACGCTCCAACACAAACCAACTAAACGCACGTAAGTTTAACTTAACCATACTATCGCGTAGCAATGGATTGAGTTGTTTCCAAGCTTTCTCTAAAATTGCTTTTGCTTCATTTTCGCAACTCTCGATAATTTGATATTTATCTAAAATGCCAATGGCTTCAGAAAGCAGTTTTGTATCGCTTGTTTTGGCACTCACAATTTCCCAAAGTCTTTTGCGCTCTTTAGCAGAAATTACAGCCATTGCTTTTGCAATTGGATAAGTAATTTTTCCGGCAGTAATATCTTCTGCTTTCGTTTTTAAATTGTCTTTAAAACCTTTCAGGTTCAGCGTATCGTCAATAATTTGGAATGAAATTCCAAGTGCTTCAAAATAATTTCCCATAGCATCAATTTGAGCTTGTGAGCCTTTGCCTAAAAGCACGCCAATTCGGGCTAAATACGAAGCCGGAGCTGCTGATTTTAAACGGTGTGTGGCAATTACTCTTTTCTGCAATAGCTTAGCCGTTTCGGTATCTTTTATTGCTTTCGGCATCATGTAATCTAAGCCGTAAATATCCATTGCTTGTCCGCTATGCGAAGCGCGCATGGCTTCAAAATACCAATTGTAAATTTGTGTTTTATCTTCAAACGATTTATCAACTCTATAAATACAATATTGCCCCAAAAAGTAAGCTGCATTACCACTGTTAATGGCAATAGCATCACCGTGAACCACATGCGCAGCCGGACCTCCTCTGCGCACCAGCGATTTATCTTGCACATCATCAACCATTAGCGAGCCAACGTGCAAAAGTTCCGGCAAAGCCAACCAGTCAATTGCATCTTGAGAATTGCCGCCAACTGCATCACAGCAAGCGATTGTGGCATAACTTCGCCAGCTTTTTCCGCCACGGTCGGTAATTTCACGAATTGGCTTTATGAATTTTTCAATGTAGATTTCTTTGTCTAAACCATCGGTAAATCGCTTGTTTCCTTTTTTAGAAACCAGCTCTTCAAACTTTTCTTGGCTTAGCGCAAGCGGAATAATTTGCTGAACAGACTTTAATGTTGCTTTTGATACTGCTTTCAAAAACTCTTTCATGCTGTTGCTGTTCACAAAACCATGCCTTTCAATATATCCCGGACCAGAAACTTTTTTTCCTTTTAAAGTGCCGGAAATATTCATTCTTCCTTCCCAAAATGCAGGCTTTGAAATTACTGTTGCAAATTCTTGATTTGGAAACGCTGCCTCTGCCTTTACTTTTAAACCTAATTCCGGTGCTTCTAAAACCCAATGTGTGGGATATTCATTAAATGTTCGTGTACTTGTCCAAAGCTCGTCTGTTTGCTTTAGCTTAAATTTATTTGAATAATGCCTCTCTCCTTTTGCATCAATCAAAATCACAAAAGAGCCACAATCTTCACCTGTTTTCAAGTTCACTAAATCGTAAGCCGTAAGTTCACAACCATTATCCAACTGCATGGCAATCCAATTCCACGATATGTCTTTTTTCATATCATCTTTCGGTTGCTCGTCTTGGGTTGTTGGGTGGCAGCCAAATTCATGGTCGTACCAACCTGTTGCGCTCTCAATTTTCAGCTTCTCTTTTTTTAGTTTTAAAGAGCCTGTAACTTCACATCGCGGAATAAAATAGTAAAACATATCTTCGGCACTCACACCGCGCACCACGCCATTATCGCCATGCCTTGTTGGTGGTTTTTGTGGAAGAAAATTTATATCAACGCTTAGTTGAAGTTCTTTATGATTAAGATGAAGTTGATACGAACCATTGGGCATTTTTTTAAAAGTATTTCCATCAAAATCAAGATGTAGATTTTTGAAAGAAATTGTTGGGTCGTTTTTCAGTAATTCATCAGGATAAGGCATCACACCTTTTGAAAGCATTTCTATTGCTGCTCTTCGAATAAAAGAATCTTTCACCACTTCGCCTTTTTTTAAGCGTTCTAAACCAAGCTTTGGCGCGCGCTTATCCACTAAAGAAACGGTGTGATACTGCTTATTATCTATATCCGAAATTCCCCAAATTATGGAATGTGCGTAATTGGGTTGCTTTGTTTTTTTATCGAAACTAATAGCATGTCGAAAGAAAGAAGCAAAGAGAGAAAGATTTCTATTCCCTTTTGCTTTAATGTGGCTGTGCATGTACCACCATTCGGTGGAAGAAGATGCGTGTGGAAGGTCGTGAATGTTGAGGTTTATGGGACCATCTTTTGGCCAATCTGCTGCAAAAAATGTTTCGGGTTTTGTTTTTGCAGATGTACTCTTTTTCATATTTGAACCTTTGTTTGTCTGTTTTGTTTTTAAACAATCGTGCAATAAAAGTTTTTCTTTAGAAAAAGAAAATAAAAAAGGTAAAAATAGTTGCGAAACAGGCAATAAAATTACTTGCCCAATATTTTAAATATTTGTACTGTATCAGCTTAGATTATTCCTGTATTTCAGGTGTGTTAAGTGCTGCGGTTTGCTCGGCTGTGTATTTGGTGATCCAAAAATTATTGTAGCCTTCACCAATGGTGATGCCAATTAGTTTTTCTTGAATCAATTCCAGCATACTCAAGAAAGTAAACATGGCGTGAATACGATTTTCGCAATCTTCAAACACTTCTTCAAACGTAGTTTGTCCTCCTACATTTACTTTTTCAAGCAAAATCATTTTTTCACCGGAAATGGTATATGGTGGTTGCAATACGGTGTGAACCACTTTGTGCTTTTCGCGATCCAAGCGTGTTATTACATTTTGAAATGCCTTCATTAAGCGCAACATGGTTAGGCTCTGCATTTCATGATCGGTTTCAAAAGCACTTGCAATTTCACCAATTTCAGAAGCCGCATTTCCGCGCTTGGTAATGCTTTGTCTATCATCTTCTAATAAGCGAAGTGCTTCGCTTACTTCTTTATATTTTTTGTATTCTATCAGTCGGTTTGCCAACTCTTCGCGCGGGTCAATTTCTTTGCCTTGTTCATCTAATTCCTTTCTTGGCAAAAGCAATTTAGCTTTAATGCGCATGAGCGTGGCGGCAACCAAAATAAATTCGCTGGCAACTTCAATATTCAGTAATTCATTGTTATGAATATAGCTAAGAAAATCATCAGTAATTTTTGAAATAGGAATATCGTAAATATCTAATTCATCGCGCTCGATAAAGAATAGCAATAAATCGAATGGACCTTCAAACTGCGGTAACTTAATTGAAAAAATTTCACTCATAAATCGTTGGCAAAAATATGTTTTTAGTCAATCAAATTTCGTTCAATTGCTTCAATTGGTCCGGGGCACACTTTTTCGTGGCAAGCAACACAACTTTTTACTACTAAATTGAACTGTGTTTTTCGTTCTTCTTTTGCTGAATTATTGTAGGCTTCAATATGTTTTAGCAATTCGATTGAAAGCTCTTTGTGATTAGAAGCCAGCTTCTTTCCTACTGTAATTTCTGCTGAAAAAATTTCATTTATATCTGAAGGAGTTTGAGTTTTCTTTTTATTTGAAACAATAGCTTTTTTTTCTTTTTGTAAATAGTGTAGCATATTTTTCATTACCAAAGCCATTGGGCTTGTGGCAGAAAAACTACTACAAACAACCACTAATAAAACTGCAACTGCTAAAAGATTGCACTTTTGCAAAAAGAAATGCTTCATAAAACAAATGAAGTGAAAAATACATAACTTTTATTCTGCATTGAGAATGATTTTACATTTGCACCGCATGAAGAATTTATTTCTAAGCATTTTTTTTGTTGGGAGTTTCTATGTAAACTATGCACAGCTGCAAATTATTTCCGGCTCGGCAGTTGCTCCGCCAAACTATGAATGGATGGCAGGTTTATCATATAGCTACGACCCTTACGACCAATTTTGCGGAGGCGCTTTAATTGCTCCGGATTGGATTGCCACGGCAGCGCACTGTATGGAAGGTGAAACAGTTTCGGGGATAAAAATTTTCTTTAATGCTTATTATTTATCGCAACCTGTTACAGGATATTTTACTGCGGATATTGATACTTTTTATATTCATGAAAATTTCAACAACACGACTTACGATAATGATATTGCGCTAATTCATTTGAGAATACCTGTTACTGCTGTTCCTCCAATTAGAATTGCGCGAACTGCTGAAACAGAATTGGTTGATTCAGGAAAAGTACAAAAGGTTATTGGTTGGGGAAAGCTAAAAAAGTTTGCTCAAGGTGGCAGCGACACGCTTATGGAAGCAGAAGTTCCAATTGTGGCGCAATCAATTTGCAATACTCCAAATTCTTATGATGGCGAAATAACCAACAACATGCTTTGTGCCGGATTTATGGCTGGCGGCTCTGATGCTTGCCAAGGCGATAGCGGTGGACCACTTTTTTCAGTTGATTCAAATGGCAATGAAGTACTTACCGGAATTGTGAGTTGGGGCAATGGTTGTGGCGACAAAAACTTTCCCGGAATTTATACTAAAATTCAAAATTATTTGCCGTGGATTGAAGATTTTACAGGCAAACTTTCAAAAATAAATTCTATTGAAGCAAATAACACTAAAGTTTATTTCAGCAATAATGTTTTGAATGTTTCATCGAAAAGTCTGCTGCAAAAAATTGAAATTGCTGATGCCACAGGTAGAATTGTAGAGCAATTTCAATCGTTCGATTCAAATAATATTCAAGTGCCGTTTCACCATGCCAATGGAATGTATTTTGCTAAAATATTTTCTAATTATTTATCGCAAACTACAAAAGTTTTCGTTCATCAATAATCAGAAATTATGCGAGGAAGTTTTTTAATTATTACACTTTTATTTTTGAGTTTTTCTGCTTTCACTAAGCCCAAAGAATCAACATCAATTAAAGAAGAAAATAAGAAATGTTGGGTTGAAGACTCAGTGAAAAAGCTTCGCTACATGCCAAAAGTCTTATTGAATAAAAACAAAGATTGGAAACCTGAAAATACTGAAATTGGTTTTCAGATTTCATCTGCAACTTTAAGCGGCAAAAAGAAAAACAGCTTAGAAACCAAAGTGAAATATGGTGGAGGTTGCCGTGTTCATTCATTTCAGTTAATTAAACCAATTCAAGCAAGCAAAGATACTTTGCAATTGTATTTAGTTCATGAATCTGATAATGATATGTGCAGAGCTTTTGTGATGAATGAAATAAAGTTTAATGTTTCAAAACTTAAACTAAAGAAAAACACCAAAGTGATTATGCTCAATAATTTCCAAGTAAAATAATTCTATATATGGTGAAAGAAAAAACTGTGCAAGAGCTAAAAGAAATGATAGAAAGAGAGGAGGATTTTCTACTTATTGATGTTCGAGAGCTTTATGAATATGCCATTTGCAATTTGAATGCAACACTCATTCCTATGTATGATTTGCCGGATAATTTAGATAAAATTCCACACGATAAAACTGTAATTATTCACTGCCGCAGTGGGGCCAGAAGCGAAAGAATGGTTGAATATTTGCAAAGTGCCCATAACTTTAATAATCTTTACAACCTGAAAGGTGGGATTTTAGCTTGGGCAAACGAGATTGATAATTCATTAACTACATATTAAACACTAATTAAAAACAAAAACTTAAACCTGAATTTTAAATGAAAGACAACATCTTAATTTCCTTAAATGCCATATTAGTAGTTGCCGTTGGCGCTTTATTTTTTCTTCATTTTGGCAGCAAAAAATCAACTACAACTGTTGCTCCTGCTACAAACAATGTGCAAGTAAAAGAATCGGGCTTAATTGCTTTTGTGGATTTAGATTCTTTAGAAGCGAATTACACTTTGTTTAAAGACAAAAAAGTAGAACTAGAAAAAAAACAGAAGAATATTGAAACTACGCTTACACAACGCGCAGCAGCTTTTCAAAAAGAGCTGTACGAATTGCAAGAGCGCGCTGCAACCATGACCCAAAGCGAAGGCGAAGCTGCACAAAAAAGAATGTATCAAAAACAAATGGAGTTAGAAGAAATGCGCGACCGCATGACTAAACAATTTGTTGATGAGCAAGAAGCATTTAATGGTGAACTGCAAACACGATTAGATTCGTTTTTGCTTAAGTACAATGCCGATAAAAGATACTCATTTGTATTTAGCCACATAAAAGGCGGTCCGCTTCTTTACCACGATGAAGCATACAACATTACCAACGATGTGGTAAAAGGAATGAACGAAGAACTTGCAAAAGAAAACAAGAAATAATTTGTAGTTTATATTAAGGAAATGCGCAAAAAGTTTGCTCTTAATCTTGCTATTTTAATTGGAGCAAATTTATTGATTAAACCATTTTGGATTTTTGGAATTGACCGTGTGGTACAAAACACACTCGGTGCGGAATCTTATGGTTTATATTTTGCAGTTTTCAACTATTCATTGCTGTTTAGTGTGCTCTTAGATTTAGGCTTAAATAATTTCAACAACCGAGCCATATCAAGAGTTCCGAGCCGAATTGGGCAATATTTTGGCAATCTATTCACACTAAAAATTTCGCTATCTGCTATCTACTTTTTATTCACTTTGGCTGCTGCTTTTGGGAGTGGATTTAATAAAGAGAAATTAGAGATTTTGAGTCTGCTATTGGTGAACCAAATATTGCTCACACTCATTCTTTTCTTTCGCTCTAATTTACAGGCGTTGCAGCGTTTTAAAGCAGATAGTTTTATTTCTATTGCCGATAGATTATTAGCCATTGGATTTTGCGCTGCTATTATCTGGTTTCATGTTTTTGAGTTGAGTATTGCCAGTTTCATTTTAGCCCAAACAGCAGCTTTATTTATCACTTGTGTAATTGCCGGAATTTTAGTTGGTAAGCAAGCAGGATTTCTATTTAGTTTTTGGGATAGAAAATTCCGCTTAAGGATTTTTCGCTCTACATTTCCGTATGCACTTTTAGTTTTTTTAATGACAGTTTACGGTAGAATTGATGCTATTTTATTAGATAGTTTGTTAGGCGAAAATGGTGCATACCAAGCGGGAATTTACGCTGCTTCATTCAGAATTTTTGATGCTGCCAATCAATTTGGTTTTCTTTTTAGCACTATACTTTTGCCTTTGTTTGCAGCTAATTTTAAGCAGCAAAAAAAGAATGATGAACTTGTGCAATTTGGTTTACAAGGCATTATGATTTTCGCGGTAAGCGTTTCAGTAATTTGTGTGATTTGGTCTAAGTTTTTGTTACAACTTTTATATCATCAATCTGGTCAAGAATGGCAACAGGTTTTTATTTTCACAATGTTGGCGTTTATTCCTGCTTCGCTAATTTATATTATGGGAACTTTGCTCACAGCAAAAGGAGCAATTTATACACTCTGTAAAATCTCGGTTGCCGGTGTGTTTTTTAATTTCTTTGCCAACTATTTTTCTATTCCAATTTATGGCGCAGTGGGCAGCGCAGCAACTGCATTGGCAACAAATGTTTTGGTATGTTTGCTTCATGTTTTAGCAGTTGCGAAACAAACTAAAGTTACGATGCCACTAAAATCTGTGGCATCACTTTTAGTATTTATCATTCTCAGTTTTGCTACTTGCTACGGCATTAGTTTGCTTCACTTAAATTCAGGCTTTGTTTCAATTGGTTTAAGTGGTGTAGTTATCTTGCTTTTGGCAATAGCGCTGCAAATTCTTCCTTTGGCTGAAATAAAGAAAGTTGTTGCGGCACTAAATTCCCGTGTAGTTAAACGGAGTGATGCTGCTTAGCTCTTTTTTGATATACGGTTTCACATCTAAGTTTTCAATAAATTCCTGAATGGATTGTTTCGTAATTCCTGTATTTCCGCGCGTGAGTTCTTTTAGTTTTTCATAAGGATTTGGATAGTTTTCTCTGCGCAAAATGGTTTGAATTGCTTCTGCAACCACCGCCCAATTTGCTTCTAAATCAGCATTTAATTTTGTTTCATTCAGAAGCAGTTTGCCAAGTCCTTTTTCTAAAGAAGCTATGCTGATAAAAACATGTGCCAGCGGTACACCAACATTGCGTAAAACGGTTGAATCTGTTAGGTCGCGCTGTAATCTGCTTATCGGGAGTTTTGCAGCAAAATGTTCAAAAAGCGCATTAGCAACTCCTAAATTCCCTTCGGCATTTTCAAAATCAATTGGATTTACTTTGTGTGGCATAGCACTGCTTCCAACTTCATTTTTATTTACCTTTTGTTTAAAATATTCCATGCTGATATACATCCAAAAATCGCGCGACAAATCAATTAGAATATTGTTTATCCTTTTTATGGCATCCATTTGTGCAGCAAGAAAATCGTAATGCTCAATTTGGGTAGTGAACTGGCTGCGACTTAGCCCTAAATCCTCGTTCACAAAATTATCGGCAAAGCTAATCCAGTTATGGTTTACATAAGCAACAGCGTGCGCATTAAAGTTTCCGGTTGCACCACCAAATTTAGCTGCGTGTGGAATGCGTTTTAGCTCTTCTAATTGCTTCTGAAGCCTTTCTACAAACACATAAATTTCTTTACCTAATCTTGTAGGCGAAGCAGGTTGCCCGTGCGTGTGTGCTAACATTGGAATTTCTAACCATTCATTTGCTAAATGTGCAATTTGCGCAATCAATTTTTCTATTGCAGGAAAAAGTGCTTCATTAAAAAAGTCTTTTATTGAAAGTGGAATTGCCGTGTTATTTATATCTTGAGAAGTTAAACCGAAGTGTACAAACTCTTTGTACTGCGAAAGTTTAAGTTCATCTAATTTTGCTTTCACAAAATATTCAACGGCTTTCACATCGTGATTGGTAACTTTTTCGGTTGCTTTAATTTGTTCTGCGTCTGTTAGCGAAAAGTTCTTTACAATTTCATTTAATTCGCGTGTATGATTTTGCAAACCACTTGCTGCAGGAATTTCGCGCGAAAGTGCTAATAAATAACGTACTTCTACTAAAACGCGATAGCGAATAAGTGCATATTCCGAAAAGTAATTAGCGAGTGCTGAAGTTTTATTTCTGTATCGGCCATCAACAGGCGAAATGGCAGTAAGTTCATTTAATTGCATAGCGCGAAGGTATAAAGATTGGTGTTGCAAATAGCTTAGTGTGAATAAATTTTAGTTGATATACGGTGATTTTGGTCATAGTAATTTATTCAATAAGATGTTATTATTGTAACCTAACTACAAATTTTAATTTCAATTTATGAAGCATATTTACTTAATCCTTAGCTGTTTAATTTTAGTAAAGTTCAGCATTTCACAAGATACAATTGATGTAAAATCATTGCCACAGGCAGGTTTAACGTATATTGTTTCAAAAGATACTTCAACACAATATTCAATTTCGGCAGCATCGCAAAGTGCGCAATCTTGGGATTTTTCCAATTTGGTAGAAGCTTATCCCAAAGTGCCAACTTATGATTCTACATCTAAAACTTCTTTTGGTTCATCATTCCCAACTTCTAATCTTTTTACTTATGGACCGGCTGCAATGTATAGTGGACTTTTCGGTTCGGCTCCGGTTGATGTGCAAGGCACAAATAAAGGTTATATGTTTTGGAGAGCAGATTCTACAGGTTTTTGGAGTGAGGGTTTTAGGTCTGACAATGGCGTTTACAGTAATAAAATTGTAAAAATTCAACCGAGCGAATTGATTTTTCCGCTTCCGGGAATTTTGAACGATTCAACTTCGCATAAAAGCAGTTGGATGTTGAGTTTTAACCAAAACACTGCAAACGTGGATACTTTTTATGTTACCAAATCTGAGAAACATTTTAAGTACGATGCTTTTGGAAATATAAAAACACCTTATGGTAATTTTACGAAAGTGTTGCGCTTGCACGAGTATGCCATAAAAGTTGATAGCGTTTATTCCACACTGAATGGGAACACGGTTTACACAACAGTTTTAAAGCGTGATACTACTAACACTTACTACTATTTTGGAAAAGACACAGACTATCCGGTTTTGACGTCTTATGCCGATAAAAACAACAACTTGATGTTTACGGAGTATTTTAAAATGACAGTTCCATCAACAATGCAAACCAGTATTTTTTCGCCTGTGGAAACTTTTTCTGTTTATCCAAATCCAACCAATAGTGTACTTCATTTAAAAACTGAATTAGAAATATTTTTGGTTGAAATATTTTCAATTGAAGGAAAAAGAGTGAAGGAAGAAATAATAGATAAAAACCGAGAAACAATTTCTATTGCGGAATTAAAACCCGGTATTTATTTTTGTAAAATTCAATCTTTTGATGGCAAGAAACAATCAACTATAAAAGTGATAAAGAACTAATACCGATTGAATATTCGTAATAGTCCAATTACATTGTACTAAACGATTATCATCCCGATAGCTATCGGGAGCATTATACAATATATTATTGAGCTAATTTATAAGTCAATTTTGTATAAAAACAAGACTTTACTTAAACAAAAAACGGAAGTATTTCTACTTCCGTTTTTTTATTTTAAATGATGTTTACAATTTATGAGCCAAGCGTGATGCCACCAGTAATTACACCAACAATAATAGCGCCAACCATTGCTGCAATTAAGGCAATAAGCCAAGTGTTCATTTTGCGATAGTGTTTTTCGTTTGCAACAATTTCCCATTGTTTGCGGATTTTACCAATAATAAAATCTAAACGAGAGAATGCAGTTTCACCTTTCACGATATAGTCGAAAGCACCGTAGCGCATGGTATTTACAGCTACATCAATACTATCTTGACCGCTGTACATAATTACTTCAACGTTATCATTTTTGTCTTTCACGCGCTTTAAAATATCAATTCCTTCCATTGCAGATTTATCAACTGAATTAAGGTTGTAATCCAACACTAAAATATCAGGAGAGTCGGTATCAAGTTCTTTTAAAAGCCCTTCTCCGGTGTTAAATAATTTTACAGTATAACCTTTTCCTGTAAGATGGTCTTTAACCATTTCTCCTTGCATGGTGTCGTCTTCCACCACATATACTTTTAAAGAATTTGCCATTGATTTTTTATTGTTTTAGTTTTTAAAAATTACAATTTAGAAGCTGCTGAAGATAATTCTTCGCAAGCTTTGGTGCATTCGGTTTTAAAATAAGCTATTTTCTCTGCAAGTTGCTCTGTATTTGTTTTGCTTCCTGCAAATAGTTCTATTTCTTTAATATTTGTTTCTAAGTGCTTAATTCCCATGTAGCTCACTTGTGGTTTTAGCGAATGCGCAACCACTTTTAATTCATCGTAACGCTTTTCTTGGTTCATAGCTTCCATATCGGTAATGCTCTTTGGTGCAATATCTAAAAACATGGAAATGTATTTTTTCATTTTTGCGTTATCGCCTTTGGTGAAGCCTTGCAAAAAAGTGAGATCTATTAATGACATTATTAAATATTATGTTCTTTGTTTAACGAAAGTAATTGCAAATTTTAAATTTTAATTAGTAAACGCAGCTATTTTTTTCAACAATACAGTTGTATCGAAAGGCTTGGTTACAAAATCATACATTCCTGCATCGTAGCACTTTGCAACTTCTTCTTTTATAGCATTTGCGGTAAGTGCAATAATCGGGATGTTTTTAAGCGGGCTGCTGAGTTGTCTAATTTGTCGCGTTGCTTCTAAACCGTCCATCACAGGCATCATCATATCCATTAAAACAATATCGTAAGGAAATTTTCTTGCTGCTGTATCCCAAGGTGTGGTTTCAAAAGCTTTTACCTTCTCTACTGCTTCTAAACCATTTTCTGCTACATCAATTTGCACGCCTTCTATGGCAGATTCAAGTGTATCTACTGCTACCATTTGGTTGAATGCGTTATCTTCTACCAATAGTATTTTCAGGTTTGAAAGCACCACTTGCTCTTCTGTATTTTTGCCAACCAATGCGGCATCGTTTGTTACCGGATAAGTAATATTGAAAAAGAAAGTAGTTCCCTCTCCTACTTTGCTGCGCACGCCAATAGTGCCATTTTCCTGCATTTCAACCAACTTTTTAGAAATGGCTAAGCCCAATCCTGTGCCTCCATATTTGCGAGTTGTATCAGAACTTGCTTGCGAAAAACTGCTGAATAGTTTTGAAATCTGCTCTTCGGAAATTCCAATTCCCGTATCACTAATTTCAAATAGTAGCGCAATTTTATCACCTTCAGTTTCTGTTCCTGAAACCTTAATAGTTACAGCACCTTTTTCAGTAAATTTAATTGCATTGCCTGAAAGGTTTAGCAGCACTTGATTTAAACGAACAGGGTCGCCTACTACAACTTTATCTGCACTATCTTCTAAAATTACATTGAGCAATAAACTTTTTTCTTCTGCCTTAAAACGCAATGTATCTTGAACTGTTTGCAAGGTTTCTTTAAGCGAAAAAGGAATGGATTCTAACTCAAGTTTACCAGCTTCTATTTTTGAGAAATCAAGAATATCGTTGATGATAACCAAAAGATTTTCAGCAGATTTATAAATGCCATTTAGGTATCGAAGTTCTTGCTCTTGCATATTGTCCAGTTGGAGGCACAAACGTGTCATACCAAGAATTGCATTCATGGGAGTTCTAATTTCGTGGCTCATATTTGCCAGGAATTCTTGCTTTAAACTTGCTACTTGCTCTGCTTGCTCTCGTTTCTGTCTTTCATTCTCATATTGCACGCGTGCTTCACGCGCTTGGTGTTCAAATCGAATTTCTTTAATAGACTTTTCGAGTGTTAATTTTAAATCTTGTGCATCTAATGGCTTTGTAAGAAAATCGAATGCTCCATTATTCATGGCAGTTCTGATACGCTGCATATCGCTATATGCCGTAATTACTACACTTTTTACGTATCTATCAACCTCATTTATTTTTGAAAGCAATGTGAGCCCGTCCATTTCCGGCATATTTATATCGGTCATCACCAATTCTATTGCCGTATCTTTCTTAATTTTTTCAATTGCTTCAACTCCATTTTGGGCAAACTCCAATTGGCAGATACCTTCTTTTACCAAGTTGCGCAAACGTTGTGTAATTAAAGGTTGCACATCTGGTTCATCATCTACCACTAAAATTTTTATTGGTTTTACAATTTCGGTCTGTTCGCTCATGTTTTTAACTTATATATCTGATAATATTTTCTCTTTAAGCAATTTAAAATCCACAGGTTTTGTAAAGAAATCATCTGCTCCTTTTTGCTCTGCTTCATTCATATATTGCTCATTTCCGTAAGCAGAAATCATCATTACTTTTTTATTAGGATATTGAGCTTTTATTTTTTCTAACAATTCTAAACCTGTCATTCCCGGCATGTTTATGTCAGAAAGAATTACAATAATATCTTGATGCGAAACATCTTTCAATATATCAAGGGCAGAAAGTCCTGAATTCGCAAAATGTAAATTAACTTTATTGTCATTTACTTCTTTGCGAAATCTTTGACGAAAAAGTAATTCAACATCTTCTTCATCATCAACCACTAAAATTCTTAGAGCCATAGTTTTAAATTTATTGTTTAGGTAATGTAATTTCAAATTGTGCAAACTCGCCTTCTTTTGATTCAACTTGCATTTCGCCATTATGTAATTTCACAATTATGTCATGGCTAATGGACAAACCAAGTCCTGTACCTTCACCCGTTGGTTTTGTAGTGAAAAATGGATGGAAAAGTTTTTGCTTTACTTCTTCACTCATGCCTAAGCCGTTATCTTTAATAGTGATTTTCACTTTGTCGCCTTCGGCATGTGTGCTTATTTCTAAAGCAGGTAAATAGCTATCTATATTAAGTGCAATCTTTTTGTTTATTGAATAGAAACTGTTATTGAACATATTTAGAAACACACGTCCTAAATCTTGTTTCACAATACTTACTTTTGGAATTGTGGCATCTAAAGACTGTACAATTTTGCAATTGAAATCTTTATTAGTTGCTCGCATTCCGTGGTAAGCCAAGTTTGAAAATTCTTTGAGCAATTCATTCAAATCTGTAGGTTCTTTTGCTCCTTTCTGTTCTCGGCTGTGTTGCAGCATATTTTTTACAATACTATCTGCGCGTTTACCGTGATGATAAATCTTAGTGAGATTCTGAATTAAATCATCTGCAATTGCCTTTATATCTTCCAAATCAGAAGATTCTTTTATTTCTTGAAGCAACTCCAATGAAAGGTCGGCAAAATTATTTACAAAGTTTAATGGGTTTTGAATTTCGTGCGCAATGCCTGCTGTAAGCTGACCTAATGAAGCCAACTTCTCTTTTTGCACCAATTGCTCTTGTGTAGATTTTAATTCTTCTAAGGCTTTTGCCAATTCAGCATTTGCTCTATTTTTTGCTCGAATTTGGCGAATAACAAAAAATACAAAAATCAGCATCAGAACAACTATAACAGCTAAAAAGCCCATTAAATATTGTTGCTGTTTTAATCGTAAATCATTATTTTCTTTTTCTTTTCTAAGTGCTTCTATTTGGCTTTGAGCAGCTTCTGTTTCTGCTTGTAGTTTTGCAATTTCTGCTTGTCTAATTTCTGCAAGCGAATCGCTTTCTTCATTCACGCTTTGCTGTTGCAATTGCTCAATTAACTTTTGCTTTTCTTCTATTTCAGTTAGTTTATTTTCAATTTGTTTTTCAGTATTTCCTGAAGTTGTTTCTATCGGTTTGTTTACACTTGATTTAGATTGAACTACTTTCTTTGTTTCTATAGGTTGTTGCACTTCTTCTGAAACAATAGATTGTGTTTCTTTGGGTTGTGCTGCTTTAGCTTGCGATTTTGCACTGTTAGGAATAGTTGAAACAGCGAAGTCTTCAATCGTTTTGGGCTTTACTATGGTAACATTACTTGGAGCATCAGGATTGGCTTGCTTTTTACTTGCGCGTTTTCTAAACTTTAAAGCTATCTGCGGATTTCCTTCCAATTCATAAGTTTCTGCCATTATATTATAGGCATCAATTTCGCCTTTGCTATAATTCAACTCAATAGACATAGAAAGCGACTTGGTAACCATTCTGCGCACTTCTGCAATGCTTTCGGTGCCATTTGTTTGAATCAGTGCAGAAGCGGAAGCATTTAGTTCATCTACTGTTGCAATATCTTGCGAAAAAATACTGTTGATTGATATGAAGACACTTAGTAGTGTTATTAAAATCCGAATTTTATCAAATTTCATTTGAATGTGAATGTAGAACGTAAATAAGAGGAATTTATATTTTAAGACAAAATTTTAATACCAGAAATTTGAAACCAATTCGGTATTGAAAATTTTATCCCAAGCAAACACCAACTAAAATGTAGTAATGAAAGTATTTTTGCGCAAGATTCTTATCTGAATCGCGCGACTACAATTGCTTAATATAGTCAATCACCAAAGTTCTATCTTTTAAAACTTTAATTTCATAATGCAAATAACCACCTCCTGTAGAAATAAAAGTGCCATCATCTTTCAAATTCAATTTTGTAGTAGCAACCACTTGTCCGTTCTTATCCACCGCATCAATGCGCACTTCTTTATCAAAAGTAATGAGCTTATTAGTTGAGGTGTCGGTAATATAATCGCGTGTTTTACGCAACTGAACCGGAGCAATTAAATGATTGCTTTTAGTGGCAAATAGTGAAGGCAAATTCTTATTGGAAGTAAAGAAATAAATTTCGTAAGGCGTTTCGTTTTTGGTGCACGAAGAAGCCAATACAATAGAGCTTGAAACAAGTAAAAAAAGAAACCGTTTCATGTTTTCGTTTAGGTGTTACCCTTTAGTGTACGAAAACCTGAAACGGCTTGTTACATTTTATAGAAAGAAAATTATTATGAAATACTCATTTGAATTTTCTTTTGAATATCATTTACACTTTCGCGAAAATCTTGGTCGGTATCAATTAAATTTTGCACTGCTTGGCAAGAGTGAATTACAGTAGAGTGGTCGCGACCGCCAAAATGTTTTCCAATAACTTTCAAAGAATTTTTAGTGTAGTTTTTAGCAAGGAACATTGAAAGCTGACGTGCTTGAACTACCATGCGTTTGCGTGTTTTTTCTTTTAAGGTATCAACCGGTACATTAAAGTATTCGCACACCGTTTTTTGAATATAATCTATACTCACTTCGCGGCTCATAGTCTTCACAAAGTTCTTGATTATTTTCTTTGCTAATTCTACATCAACATCTTTTTTATTCAATGATGCTTGAGCAAGCAATGCAATAAGTGCAGCTTCTAATTCACGAACATTTGTATTGATATTGTAAGCAACAAATTCTACTACTTCGCGCGGCAATTCAATTCCATCGGCATACATTTTCTTTTCTAAAATTCCAATACGAGTTTCAAAATCCGGCACTTGCAAATCAGCACTCAAGCCCCATTTGAAACGAGAAAGTAAACGCTCTTCAATACCTTCTAAATCGCGCGGTGAGCGGTCGGTAGTTAATACTAATTGTTTTCCGTTTTGGTGAAGGTGATTAAAAATATGGAAGAAAATATCTTGTGTTTTTTCTTTGTTGCTAAAGAACTGAATATCGTCCACAATCAACACATCAATAAGTTGATAGAAGTGAACAAAATCGTTTACTGAATTATTCTTTACAGCATCAAAAAATTGATTGGTAAATTTTTCGCTGGAAACATACAACACAGTTTTGTTTGGATAAAGTTGTTTCACTTCGTTGCCAACGGCTTGTGCTAAGTGTGTTTTACCTAAACCAACTACGCCATAAATTACTAATGGATTAAAAGCTGTACCTCCGGGTTTTTGCGAAACAGCATATCCGGCACTGCGCGCAAGGCGATTGCAATCACCTTCAACAAAATTATCGAAGTTCCAATTTGAATTTAGTTGTGGATCGATATTTATCTTTTTCAAACCCGGAATTACGAATGGATTTTTAATGTTGTTTCCTTGCAATGTAAGCGGAAAACTTGTTTCAGGATTTGAAGCATTTCCTGAATTAAAATTCGGGTAATCAACAGTACTGGGATTGGTTCCGTTGTGTTCCACAACAATGCGATATTCTAATCGCGCATCGTTTCCTAATTCACGCTTAATAGTTTTGCGCAATAAAGAAACATAATGTTCTTCTAACCATTCATAAAAAAATTGCGATGGCACTTGAATTGTAAGAACAGAATCTTTTAAATCAACCGGCTTTATTGGCTCAAACCATGTTTTGAAACTTTGGGCACTCACGTTGTCTCTAATAATATCTATGCAAGCACTCCATACTGACGCAGCTGATTTATCCTTTGTCATGTTTTAGTCTGTTTTATATTAGTTAAGAAAATTAGGTTTTGTACAACTATCGGTAACGGGTGTGAAAATGTATATAACCTTGTGAAAAAAAAAACTTTTCTACACTTGATTTTTTCAGAAAAAATACGTCTGCAAATTGCTTAATAAAAAAAAACAATTAAGCAACTTTAGAAATAAAACTTTTAAAATATAAAGTGAACTAAATTATGTAGCTTACTAGCCAATTTTAATTGGTGCATTTGCAATAGAAACACCGCGCTTTTTCTTTTCGAAAAAATAATCTACTCTGCCTAATGCTACACCTGCCCAACCTACTTGATTTACTAATACTTTCTCGCCTGCTGCATTTTTTACTTCATCAGGTTTTGCCATGAGCGTGTGCGTGTGTCCACCTAAAATTAAATCTATATTTTTGGTATTGTAGGCTAAAGTTAAATCGCTCACTTTATCTTCTTTGTATTTATAGCCCAAGTGCGAAAGGCAAACCACTAAATCACATTTTAAATCGTTGCGCAAAAGACTTGCCATTTTGTTAGCTACACTAATTGGATCTTGGTAAACTGTTTCTCCATAAAGCGATTTCAATACCAATCCATTCAACTCAATTCCTAATCCAAACACTCCAACTTTTATTCCATCAACTTTAAAGATTTTGTAAGGCAAAGTTTTACCATTTAAAACCGTGTTTTTAAAATCGTAATTTGAACATATAAATGGAAAATTTGCCAATGGCATATACTTATTTATTGCATCAATTCCATTATCAAAATCATGATTGCCAAAAGTACTTGCATCATAACCCATTTCGCTCATCAGTTTAAATTCCAGCGAGCCATTGAACATATTAAAGTAAGGTGTGCCCTGCCAAATATCTCCGCTATCAAACAGTAATACATTTTTCTCTTCGCTGCGTATTTTTTTTATTGCCGTAGCGCGATTTGCAAAACCACCCAAACCTTGAAAACGTCCGCCATCCATCGGGAAAGGTTCTATGTGTGAATGTTGGTCGTTGGTATGAAGTATGGTGAGCTTTTTTACTTCACCATTTGCGAAAGCCTCAAAAGGGAAATTTGCAGCCAGCAACAAACCTGCTGCGGCACCAGATTTTCTTAAAAATTCTCTACGGTTAATTTGCATTAAACAAAGATAAAGGTTTCAGGAAAACAAAATCTAAATCTCAATTAAAAAGTGCAAACATTTGTATGGAATAAAAAAAGGCGAGTTGCCCCGCCTTAAATGTTTTCACAACGGAATAATCCTTATTGTGATTTGCTATCAAAAAGTTTTGCTAAAATAGCAAACTTTTTAAAACTAAAAAACATACACTATGAAAAAGATTTTAGGATTAGATTTAGGGACAAATAGTATTGGATGGGCATTAATTCAACAAGACTTTGACAACAAAAAAGGTGGGATAATTGGAATGGGGAGTAGGATTATTCCGATGGATGCAGGTGAAATTGGGAAATTTGCAGAAGGTGGTTCTGTTTCAAAAACTGCCGACAGAACAAATTTCAGAGGAATAAGACGATTAAGAGAAAGAAATCTTTTAAGGAGAGAACGATTACACCGTGTGTTGAATGCTTTAGGTTTTTTACCTGAACATTTTGCTGCGCAAATTGATTTTACTAAACGGTTTGGAAAATTTAAAGAAGAAACGGAGCCAAAATTAGCTTACCATGGTTCAGAATTTATTTTCAAAAAATCGTTTCAAGAAATGCTGGAAGAATTCAAATCTCATCAACCAGAATTAGTTTCTAACGGAAAATTAATTCCTTACGATTGGACGATTTACTATTTGCGAAAAAAAGCATTGACCCAACGATTGGAAAAAGAAGAATTAGCTTGGCTCATTTTAAATTTCAATCAAAAACGAGGTTATTACCAATTGAGAGGGGAAGAGGAGGAAAATAATTCCGACATTAAAGAATACTGTGAACTTTTAAAAATAGTATCAGTTGAAAAAGGAGAAATAGACAAAAAGAACAATAAAAAAACTTGGTATAAATTTCAATTTGAAAATGGTTGGGAATATTCTGCAACGTTTACTTCTGAACCAAATTGGCTAAATACAGAAAGAGAGTTTTTAATTACTGAAGAGTATGAAAATGGTGTAATAAAAATAGTAAAAGATAAACGAACAGACACTACCGGGAAAGAAAAACGAAAAATCACTCCGCTTCCTTCTTTTGATGAAATTAATCTAATGTCAAAAAAAGACCAAGATAAAATTTACAAGAAAATAAAAGCAAGAACTGAAATTACTATCAAAAACAGCAATAAAACAGTCGGCACTTACATCTACGAAACTCTACTTCAAAATCCAAAACAGAAAATTATTGGGAAACTCGTTCGTACCATCGAGCGGAAATTTTACAAAGACGAATTAATCGCTATTTTGAAGAAACAAAAAGCAACTGCTTGCAATTAGAAATGTTTTAAACTACATTTAAACGCAGTAATGAAACACAAAAACTTTACCCAATCAAATGAACCGTTTAGACTTCATAAAACAAACGCTGCTGAGCGTAGGCATAGGCAAACTTCCCACCAAGTGGATAAAGCAATACAGTAAAATATATTTGTTGCAAAGTTTTGTGCGCGGATTTCAATATTACAACGGTCCCAAATTGCTAAACGAAATGAAAGAAGGCGATATGCTGGAATTGGTGCGCGAGCCAGAAAATAAATATGATGATTGTGCTGTTGCGCTGCATTGGAATAAAAAGAAAATTGGCTTTGTGCCGGCAGAAGAAAACCATTTGCTCAGTAAACTATTAGATGCAAAAGCAATAGATATTCAAGCAGAAATTACGCGCCTTGAACCGAATGCAAAGACATGGGAAAATGTTTCTGTTGCACTCTTTTTGTTGAAAGAATTAAACGAACCATTACCCGAACATGCACAATACCTCACCACATTAGAAACTCAAAAATATTACACTTTAAAACATAAAGATAGAGTGATACGTGTAGAGCTAAATGAAGAATATGATAACGATGAAAATTTAGAAGAAGATATTGACTACTACTCATTTCTGGTAGATCATTCCGCAAATGATTCTATCTATGATATGATTCATGGAAACCTCTCTCCTACTGATGATTATGGTGTAAAAAACAGAATTTTTGTGGTGCGAAAAGATTGGAAAGATTTTGATACTTTAGTAGAAGAACCATTTTCTAAAATAGAAAGTTGGATGAAGGCAGAAGGATTGATGTTTGAAGAAGTTGAAAAGCTAACCATCAGCCTGAATGATGCCCAAAAGATAATTCCCAAAATAAAAGACCTGCAAGAAATTTATGCCAAAGACGGCACAAGATTTATTGAACTCATTTTAGCTTAGGTAAGAAAAAAAATCCCGATTAAATACAATCGGGATTTTTAATATTGAACACATTTTTTAATTTCTATTGAACATATTAAAACCTTTGCTATCACACGCTTTTGGGCATGGTATGTTGTTGTTCAATATGTCAAAGATACTCTCGATAGTTATCGGGGTGAAAGCAAATAACAACAATAGTAGCCCGTATGATTTATTTTTTTTAAGCCAAGTTCACTTACGATGATATTGATTTTATGGTAGAGAATAGCACGACAACAACAACTCACTGCGAAATTAACTACCGCGTTTTTTATTCTTTTTATATTCACTAAAAGAAACCATTTTTTGTCTTTGTGCATCCCACAAATTTGCCTGCACAGTTTTTAAGCTTTGCCAAAATGTAATGGTATTTGTATGCTTCTGAAAAACAGGATTTTCTTTATGGCATTTATGTAAATTGTAATTGGGTATTGCCGGACTTAAATGATGAATATGGTGATAACCAATATTCCCTGTAAGCCAGTGAAATATGTGTGGCAACTTGTAATAAGTGCTTCCTTTCATTGCTGCAACTACATAATTCCAATTGTCTTTACCACTTTTGTAAATATTTTCGTATTGATGTTGAATATAAAAAAACCAAAGAGCGTAAGTGCCGAAAAACAACAAATTTACAAATTGAACTACTAAAAATCTTGTAGGTCCCAGCAAATAAGCAAACAACGCATACAAGCTTATAAAGAGAATATTACTTAGCAAAACAGTATTCTTAACTTTTTTAAAATACTCTGTTCGCATAAAAGCAAAGCGATTGTAAATTACCACATAAATAAAACCTCCAATTGTGAACAGATAAAGCGGATTGCGATAAATGCGGTACCATATTTTTTTTCTCAAAGATAATTTTGAGTACTCTTCAGTAGAAATACACTCAATATCGCCAATACCACTAAATTCTAATTGACCATTATGTGCATGGTGAAAACTATGATTTTTAGCCCAATATTTATATGGGATTAAAGTACAAACACTGCAAATTGTACCAATAATATCATTTGCCTTGCGGCTGCGTGTAAAAGAACTGTGCCCACAATCATGCTGAATAATAAAAATTCTACCAAGTATAAAACCATTTAGAATAGCTACAGCCAGCGACCCCAATATAGATTTATCAAACAAATAAAATTGTAAAGCTAAAATCACTATATAGAATGAAAAGCTATTGGCAATTTGAATAACTGCTTCCTTTGTGCTTGGAATTTGATACTTGCGAATTATTTTATTCCAATTTGCTAAATCTTTTAGCAACTGCTCCTTATTGAGTGAACTCACTGAAAAACTGTTTTATTTTTTTTGCAATGATAACACAAAGAAAACTATTTTAAGTATTCTATAAGGTTAATTATACTACTGTTATTTCTTACGGCTGTTTTTTTTTCTTTTTATTACAAACCGTATAACATTTTAAGAAAATAACTATAATCTTTGGTCAATAAACTTATTCAAAAGCTCATTGAGTTTTTCTATTTCTTCTTTATTAAAACACTTAAAAATTTCACCGTCCATTTCTCCATCTGCATCAATTACTTGAAGTAGGTTTAATCCCTTTTGTGTTATTACCACATCAACTGCTCTCCTATCTTGCTCACAAGTAACACGCTCTAAAAGTTCTGCTTTCTTAAGCCTTTCAACCATTCGAGAAACATCACTATTTTTCTCCAACATTCTTTCGCGAATTAAATTTACTGTTGCAGGATTGGGATATTGGCCACGCAATATTCTAAGCACATTAAATTGTTGCGGTGTGATGCCAAACCCTTTAAAATAGTCTTGTTGTTTTGTATTTAAAATACTATTAGCATAAATGAAACTAATTAAAGCTCTTTGGTACTTGTTTTTAAAATTAGGCTGATGAATTAATTCTTCAATACTGCTCATAGAAAATATTTAGCTACAAAAATAAAAAACGGGCAACCGTTTACACAGCTACCCGTAAACACTCTCAAAAATTTATTTTAAGATTTTAAAAGTTCAAGTCTTACTGTGATAGCAACATCTTTGCCAACTACCAAGCCACCAGCTTCTGTAAGAGCATTAAACTTTAAACCATAATCGAAACGGTTGATGTTCCCGGAAACTTTAAAACCTGCTCTGTGCTTACCAGATTGGTCTTTTAGCAAGCCGCCATAAACTACATCTAATTTTATTTTCTTCGTTACATCGCGAATAGTTAAGTCGCCTTCTAATTCATATTTGTTATCACCTACTTTCTTAAAAGATGTTCCTTTAAATGTCATTTTAGGATGCTTAGCAGCATTAAAAAAGTCGTCAGCTTTTAAATGCCCGTCTCTTTTTTCATTTTCGGTATTGATGCTGTTTATATCAACAGCAAAATTAATCTTGGCATCAGAGAAATCGTCTTTCGATGCTGTAACATCCGCATCATATACTTTAAATGAACCTTCAACCTCAGAAATTGCCATGTGAGGAATAGTGAACTTTACAGTGCTGTGTGCTACATCTGCTGTCCATTTGTCTTGTGCTAATGCGGTTGTACCGCCAATTACGCCTAATGCTACAATTAAGTTTTTCATAATACTATTTTTTTGTTTTTAATTACAATGCAAGTATAAGTTCAAACATTTAGTGTTGCAACACTTAATTGCTTAAATTGAAACTATTTAACATTTATGCTAAAAGAATAATCAATAAGCAGCTCGTTGTAATCTATCGTTTATGGCTCTACCCAAGCCATGTTCAGGAAATTTTTCAGCGATAATTAAATCAAAAACACCTTCATCTAAATGCCGCATTACCTTAAATAAATTTGAAGCGGCTTCATTCAAATCTTTCACTTTAGAAAGAGGAAAAACTGTAGCATTAGAATATGAAGTTTCAAAGAAAGAAATTACCGCAATGTTAGATTCTGTATGAGTTTCAATTTCCTGCTGAACAGAACTTGTAAAAATCAAACGCTTCTTGGGAGCGTAATGTGAAAGCAACTGACCTGAAGATTTCGGATTAGAAGCATGGTTCAAATTGAGGCTAACATCTTTAAAATTTGATTTTAATTCTTCTAAACTAATTCCTCCCAAACGATGAACAATAATTCCATTTGCGGTTGGCTCAACAATAGTGGATTCTACACCTACGCCACAACTTCCGCCATCTAAAATGTATGGAATTTTATTATTTAATTGGTCTGCAACGTGCTTCGCTGTTGTAGGACTAATGTAGCCAAACGGGTTTGCGCTTGGCGCAGCTAAAGGAAAATCTAAACTATTTAGCAATTCTAAAGTAAGTTGGTGATATGGAATCCGCAAGCCTACAGTTTCTAAGCCGGAAGTTACCAAATCAGGAATTACACTTTGCTTTGGTAGTAACAAAGTAAGCGGACCAGGCAAAAACCTCTCAGCTAAAATATATGCCGAATCGGGAATATTTTGCGCATATTTTTCAAACTCATCAACATTCTTTAAATGCACAATTAGTGGATCGAAGTGCGGACGATTTTTTGCTTCAAATATTTTAGCAACCGCATTAGGATTTAAAGCATTTGCTGCTAATCCATACACAGTTTCTGTAGGAATAGCAACCACTTCGCCTTCTTCAAGAAACTGTTTTGCTTTTACCAAATCTGTTCCAATGTTTGTAGTAAACATTAGCTTAAGCTTTCTTCCAATAACTTAATTTTCTGCAAAGCATCTTCGCGCTTTTTTCTTTCATTCTCAAGCACATTTGCAGGAGCAGAAGACACAAAACGTTCATTGTTAAGTTTCTTATCTACGCTTGCTAAAAAGCCTTTTGCGTATTCAAGTTCTTTAAGCAATTTTTCACGCTCAGCAGCAGTATCAGTAACTGTTCCTGTGTCCACAAAGAATTTGTAACCTTTTAATACAAAACTTTTTAGTGCTTTTAAATCTTCATTCGTGTTTTCAAATACTTCAAGTTTGCACAGTTTGCTAATGCTTGCCGCAAAACCACTAAAACTCAATTCATCGCTGCCATTAAAGTAACACTTTGCAGTTGCTGCATTTTTCATTCCGGCTTTGGTTCTAATATCGCGTATGTTAGAAATTATTTCAAAGGCGAGTTCCGCTTCATTTAATAAGCCTTTGTTATCTTTTATACTTCCTACTTTCGGAAACTTAGCCACACAAAGACTTTCATTCATATTTCTTTCGTTTAGGTTCTGCCAAATTTCTTCGGTAATAAACGGCATAAACGGATGCAGTAAACTCATTAAAGTATCGTAAAACGCAATGGTTTTATCATAAGTAAATTTATCAATTGGTTTTCCAAATTCAGGTTTTATCAATTCTAAATACCAAGAGCAGAAATCGTTCCAAAGCAACTTGTACAAATTCATCAAAGCTTCGCTTAATCTAAAATCTTCAAACGAATTTTCTAAGTCGGCAATGGTTTTATTCAGCTTTGCTTCAAACCAATTGATAACAATCTCGTTCTCAGTATTTTTTTCTTCAACAACTTCCCACCCTTTTAAAAGACGAAGTGCATTCCACATTTTATTGCAGAAATTTCTGCCCTGTTCAGGTTGTTTATCATCGTAAAGCAAATCGTTTCCTGCTGCGGCTGCACTCATTACACCAAAGCGTACACCATCTGCACCAAACTTTGCCAAAAGCTCTAAAGTATCGGGAGAGTTGCCAAGGCTTTTACTCATTTTTCTGCGCTGCTTATCGCGCACCATTCCTGTGAAATATACTTGTTTAAAAGGTTTCTCATTTCTAAATTCGTAACCTGCAAAAATCATTCTGGCAACCCAAAAGAAAATAATATCCCAGCCGGTTACCAAAACTGAAGTTGGATAGTAATATTCAATTTCTTTGTTCTTTGGGTTTTCAAAACCATTAAAAACAGAAATCGGCCACAGCCAAGAAGAGAACCAAGTGTCCACCACATCTTCATCTTGGTGAATTTCTAATCCTGTAATATTTTTTATTTTTAGTTGTGCGAGTGCTTCTTCTTTAGTTTTTGCTACTGTTGCTAAGTTTCCATTTTCATCATACCAAGCCGGAATACGCTGTCCCCACCAAAGTTGGCGGCTAATTGGCCAATCGCGGAAGTTTTCTAACCAATGTTTGTAAAGGTTTTTAAACCTATCAGGAAAAAACTGAATATTGTCATTCATTACATTTTCCAAAGCGGGCTTTACCAACTCTTCCATGCGCACAAACCATTGCAACGAAAGTCGCGGCTCAACTACTGCGCGAGTTCTTTCGCTCAAGCCAATTTTATTGGTAATGATTTCTGTTTTAATCAATAAACCATCAGCTTCTAATTTAGCAACAGCAAGCTTTCTGGCTTTGAAACGGTCTTCTCCAACAAACGCTTGCGCAGCTTCACTTACAGTTCCATCTTCATTAAAACAATCAATAACCGACAGGTTAAATTTCTTACCAATTTCATAATCATTTATATCATGTGCGGGAGTAATTTTTAATGCGCCTGTACCAAATTCAATTTCAACATATTCATCAGCAATTACGGGAACTTCACGGTTCACAAAAGGTACTATAACTGTTTTGCCAACCAAATGTTTATAGCGTTCATCATTAGGATTCACACACACTGCCACATCACCCATAATCGTTTCAGGGCGCACGGTAGCTACCGGCAAAAACTCTTCACTATCTTTAAACTTGTACTTGATAAAATAAAGCGAAGCTTGCTGTTCTTCGTATAAAACTTCTTCGTTGCTTAGCGTAGTTTTTGCCGCAGGATCCCAATTTATCATTTTTAAATCGCGATACAAATAACCTTTGTTGTAAAGGTGTATGAAAGAATCCGCAACTGCATCGCTCAGCGATTCTTCCATTGTGAAACGAGTGCGTTCCCAATCGCAACTTGCGCCTAATTTCTTAAGTTGTTCTAAAATTATTCCACCATATTTTTCTTTCCAAGCAAAAGCATGTGTAAGAAATTCTTCGCGTGAAATATCGCTCTTCTTAATTCCTTTTTCGCGTAGCATTTGCACCACTTTAGCTTCGGTAGCAATTGAAGCGTGATCGGTTCCCGGAACCCAGCAAGCGTTTTTGCCTTCCATTCGGGCTTTGCGAATTAAAATATCTTGAATGGTATTATTGAGCATGTGCCCCATGTGCAGCACACCTGTTACATTTGGCGGAGGAATTACAATAGTAAACGGCTCTCTTTCATCAGGCTCGCTGTGAAAAAAGTTATTCTTAATCCAAAAATCGTACCATTTTTCTTCTACCGCTGCGGGGTTATATGTTTTCTCTAATTCCATGCGGGCGAAGATAGAGAGTTGCTTTGTTTATGGAAGCATAAAAGCAAATTTATCGCTTCGCTACTGAATAAAAGCACTTTAAAACTATACAATATTGTATCTAACCGCTTGCGCAATAGGTTTTAAGCTGTGATATAAAGAAGTAAACTGCTCAAAATTTAATTGTTGTTCTGCATCGCTTTGCGCAACTTTTGGGGTAGGGTGTGTTTCAATTAAAACACCATCAACACCCATTGCCACTGCTGCACGGCACAAGTCTGAAACACCATAAGCAAAGCCCATTGCGTGGCTCGGGTCAATCACCACCGGTAAATTTGTATATTCCTTCAGCCAGCTTATGCCACATAAATCTAAAGTAAAGCGCGTTTTGGTTTCAAATGTTCTAATACCTCTTTCGCATAAAATTACATTTGGATTTCCTCCGCTCAAAACAAATTCGGCTGCCTGCACAAATTCTTGTAAAGTGGAGCCAAATCCACGTTTAATTAAAATAGGTTTTTGAGTTTGTGAACAAGCGCGCAAAATACCTTGGTCGTACATTGCCTTGGCTCCTACTTGAATAATATCAGAGTACTCTATCACTTCGTTTACATGGCTAAAATCTTTTACTTCTGTAATAATTTTCAAGCCGTATTTTGCGCGAACATCAGCCAACAATTTTAAGCCATCTAAACCAAGTCCTTGAAAACTATATGGAGAAGTGCGTGGCTTGTAAGCTCCTGCACGTAATACTTTCACGCCAAGTGAAACACACAATTCAGCAGACTGATTTATTTGTGTTTCATTTTCAACCGAACAAGGTCCGGTAATTACCAAAGTATTTTTTGTGTTTCCACCAATTGAAAAATTACCAAAATCAATTGTGCGTTTTGTAGAAACATATTCTTTTCCTGCTAATTGAATATCGCTACTTGTTACGGTAACTTTCTTTGCTGCTTGTTCAAGTTCTGCTGTAATTTCTTTTTGTTTTGAAGAAGTTACTAAAACAAAGCCTTCTTGTTCTTTAAACAAAATTGCATTGTAAGTTTTACTCAGCAATTCAGCTTGTTCTTTGCTAACATTTTTTTTTAATTCTATTACCATTTTCGCTACTAAATATTTACTGTTCCTTCAAAAACTTTTTCTGCTGCACCAATCAAATTCACATTGCTAAAAATACTGGCATCATAATCAAATGTTACCTTCAGTTTGCCACCGCTTGCATCAATATTTGTGGTAGTATTCTCTGGTTTTTGGTAAAGAAAATTAGCTATTGAAGCTGCTACAACACCTGTGCCACAACTCAAAGTTTCATCTTCTACTCCTCTTTCGTAAGTGCGAATTGAAATTAAATTGGGAGCTTCTATTTTTACAAAATTCACATTGATACCATCTTTCGAAAATCGTTCACTATAGCGGATTTTGTGCGCTTCTTCCACAGCATTTAAGCTATCTAAATTATCAACAAACTTCACGTAATGTGGTGAGCCGGTATTCAGAATAAAATCATTTCCAAGCTGCTCCACTGTGGCAACATTATTCATTTTTATGGCTACAATTCCGTTCTCATCAATGCTTCCAAAATGCTCACCATCTACCGCTAAAAACTTACACGATTGATTTATCAACCCCAATTCTTTTGCAAATTGAATAATACATCTGCCTCCGTTTCCGCACATAGAACTTTCTCGTCCATCGCTATTAAAATATACCATTTCAAAATCGTACCCAGCTTTATTTTGTAACAAAATTAAGCCATCGGCACCAACGCCAAACCTACGATTACAAAGGCTTTCTACTAAATCGTTATCAGATGAATTAAATACAAAATTGCGATTATCAATCATCACAAAATCATTTCCTGTTCCTTGATACTTTTTAAAATTAACTTTCATTCAATGTTCGTTGTTAAATGAATTTAAGCACAGCTTATATTGAAATAAATTCCGCTCACAAGCGTATTAAATTTGCAAAGGAAACATTTTAAACTGTTTTCAATTTTAAAAACTAAAATCTATTTTATATGAACTTTAAATCAATAGCAACAGTGGTGATAGCATCTGTTTTAAGTGCCGGAATTGCACTTTTCGGCTACCAAAAGTATTTTTCAAGTTCGCAAACAGTTCAAGTTTTGGAGCAGACTCCTATTCAATTTGCAAGCTACAGTTCTGCCGGTTCATTACAGCCTGTGGATTTTCGGTATGCAGCAGCGGTTTCTACGCCAAGTGTGGTTCACATAAAATCCATTTACAAAGCAGAGCCTATGAGTTCTAAAGGAAGAAATCCGTTTTTCGATTTTTTTGGTGATGATGCCATGAAATATTTTTATGGCCCTAATCCTTACCAAAACCAACCGAAAGTAGCAACCGGAAGCGGTGTAATTGTGAGTGATGAAGGCTACATTGTTACCAATAATCACGTGGTTGAAAATGCGAATGAAATTGAAGTTACGCTTCACAATAACAAAACGTATAAGGCAAAATTAGTTGGGCGCGATCCGGATACTGACCTTGCAGTTCTAAAAATTGAAGGTAAAAAATTTCCTGCCATGAATTTTGCCAATAGCGATAGTGTAATGATTGGCGAATGGGTGATGGCAGTTGGCAATCCGTTCAACTTATCTTCTACCGTAACTGCGGGAATTGTTTCTGCAAAGGCAAGAAATATCAATATTCTTTCAGGCAAGAACCAAGGAAGTAATTCAGCAATTGAGTCTTTTATACAAACTGATGCTGCCGTAAATCCTGGAAATAGTGGTGGCGCTTTAGTGAATTTAGAAGGTAATTTAATTGGTATAAACACAGCGATTGCTTCGCCAACCGGAAGTTATGCCGGCTATTCATTTGCAGTGCCTGCAAACATTGTAAAAAAAGTAGTTTTTGATATTGAAAAATATGGTGCAACGCAAAGAGGATTTTTGGGTGTGCAAATTCGCAGCACCGATGATGAACTTGCTAAAAAGCTTGGCTTAAACAAGCCGATTGGTGTTTATATTGAAGCTGTAAACGAAGGCAGTGCCGGAGCAGAAGCAGGTTTGAAGGCCAGAGATGTGATTACAAAAATTGATGGCATTAACGTAAACAGCTCGCCTGAATTGCAAGAGCAAGTGGCTAAGTTTCGTCCTGGCGATAAATTGAAAGTTGAGTACTACCGCGATGGAAAATTGAACGAAGCAAATGTGATTTTGAAAAACAAATACAATACAACTGCCGTAGTTGATAACAGCCGAGATATTTTAGGCTCATTAGGTATTGAAGTAACTGAACTATCAACGAAAGAAAAGGCACAATTAGGGTTAAAAAGTGGCATTAAAGTTTCTAATCTAAAACAAGGCAGAATCCACGATTTTACAGATATTAAAAAAGGATTTGTGATTACTCAAATTGATGACCGCCCGATAAACAGTGTAAATGATTTTGTGAATGTACTCAAAAACAAAAGCGGCAAAGTTTTGATTGAAGGTGTTTACCCAGGCAGACCCGAAAGTTTTCTTTATGCTTTTAGAATGTAATTGCTTAGCAAAGCATTAGTGGTACTTACCACTTCACTAATGCTTTCAAAAAAATATCATCAACTAATTGTTTGTTGATTTCATCAATTAAACGATTCTCTACAGAGAATAAGTTTTCGGTGGAAGGCACTTCGGCAAAGCGTGTGAACGATTGTGTCCACTTATCTTTTTCGTCTTTAGTGTTTTGAAACTCAACATTCACCGTAACGGTTAATCGGTTTAGACTACTGCTTACACCAGAAGTTGGTGCAATACTTGAATAAGTGAAACCAGAAATGTAACCCTTAAAATGCAAATCGCCATCAATGCTCACTTGTTTTAAATTCGCTTCTACAATAAATTTATTTTTTAGCTGGTCGGTAAAAGTTTGGCTAAGCAAAGCTGGACCATTTCCTGATCGGTTCATAAACATATCAATTTGAACCGTTTTAATATCAGCTGGCACATTCGCTCCGCTAAAGGAATAAATTTTACAGCCTTGCAAAACTATCGCAACAAAAAAGATAAATATGGCAGACCTCATTCCTGCTTGTTTGTAGTATCTTCAGTTTCTGTTTGTTGAGTAGTGCTTTCTGTTGAAGTTGTTTCTTCAGCTACTGCTTCATTTTTTTCTTCATCCAATATTTCTTCTACCTCTGCATTTTCAGTAGTAGTTGAAGCCGTTTCCTCTTTTGCTTTTCCTATGTTAGAAGTTTTGCGTTTTGGTGCTTTTAACTTTTCTAATGTTTTATTAATGTCAGCAACCTTTGCTTCTTTCGATGCAATTTGTTCTTCCAACATTTTCAACTTTAATTTTGCCAACTGAATTTCTAAAGCATTAGCTTTTGGGTGGCTTATTTTCTTAGTAAAATATGCCAAATCATTTTTATCGTATTGAAGCGATTTTTCAATATTGCCAACTATCTTGGTAAGATTTTCAATACGAGAAGCGTTCTTATTATTTGCAAAGCTATTGAAGGCTTCGTGCAGTTGTTGAAATGCTCCATCGAAGGTTTTTCTAATAGTTGTTTCATCTGCTTTGGTAAACCTAATTCCTCCTCTGAGTGTAGTTTGTAGTTGCTTCAACTCTTCGTGTAATTCTTTAAAAACTACACCTTCAACCATGCGACTTTTTATGGCTTCTATTTTGGCTACTAAATCATTTTTAAAAGCGCTTGAATTTTCTTCAAACTCCGAAGATTCTTTTTTGCGAAGCTCTTTCAGGGTTTCAAAAATTCCGTTTACTTCTTCTTTAATTTCATCTAATTTAGACTGAGAAATGTCCCTATCTTTTTTGTGTGCTAAAACGCGCTCCCAAAAACTTTTGGCATCATCAAACAAAGTGCGGCTATAGCTTGTAAGTTCAGCAGCTTTTTGCTTTAGCGAAGCAAGTTCCACTAAATATACTTCCCAAAGTTTATTGGTAAGCAAACGGTAAGCCCATTCATTTTGCTTGCTTCTAATTAAACCCGTTTCTTCGCTTTTAATATCATCGGGCAAAATTGAATCGCCATTCAAATCGGGATTGGTTAAAACTGTTTCGGCAGGAAATTCAAACGCTACACCATTTACCCATTCTTTTTGCAACTGCTGGCTTTGTTCCGCAGATAATGCTTGCTTTGGTACAATGTGTAAATTAACTTGCACTGCATCTTCGAGCAGTTCGAATGCTAATACTACTTCTTTGTTTTCACTGTTGAGCCCGTGAGCTGTAAATCTTGATTGCATGAATAAATTCTAAAAACAATTTTAAAAAGGGCTGCAAAATAAGTTCTTTCGCCCAAATATGGCAATAGAAAATTTTTCTCCTTTTATTAACTGTATTTTTGAGCAATTAAAGCGCAATTTACCTGGCGAAGATGTGCAATATAAAATGGCACCTTATCGGCAGCGATTAGATAAGTCTGCCATTGCGGCAATGAATCCAAGACACAGTGGAGTGCTGATGTTGCTTTATGAGAAAAACAATAATTGGTTTACTGTTTTTACACAAAGAAAAAAATATGCTGGTGTCCACAGCGGCCAAATGAGTTTTCCGGGTGGAAAATTAGAAGCAGGTGATGAAAATTTGATTGCCACATCGCTACGCGAAACAGAAGAAGAAGTTGGTATACCTCAAAAAAAGGTTGAAATTTTAGGCTTGCTTTCGGAGCTTTATATTCCGCCAAGTAATTTTTTAGTGCAGCCGGTTGTTGGCTATTTAAAAGAATCAATTCCATTTAAAGCACAAGAAAATGAAGTTGAAAAAATCGTAGAAATTCCACTTTCATTTTTTAAAAATGATAATAACATAAAGCAAATAAAAATGCAACTTGGAAACAGTATGTACACCACAGTTCCTGCTTTTGTGTATCAAGAACATATTATTTGGGGAGCAACAGCAATTGTGTTGAGCGAGTTTAGAGAAGTTTGCAAACTTGCCGGAGTTTAAGGCACAGGATCATGCCCGTGGCCGCCCCAAGGGTGGCAACTCGAAATTCTTTTTATTGCTAACCAACCGCCTTTAAAAATTCCGTATTTCTGAATTGCTTCAATGCTGTATTGCGAACAAGTTGGCGTGTAACGGCACGATGGCGGCAATATTGGCGATATAAGCTTTTGGTAAAGTTTAATTGGTAAAATAAAAATGGAGACAAGTATGTTTTTCAACTTTAGCGATAAATATAAAACAATCCAAAAATATAAATGCAGCGTAAGAAAGTAAAATACATTTTATTTATTACTGAAATCCATTTCTACTTTTACATCTATGAATCCATTACTTAACTTCACGCATTTCACTACTATCCCCGGTATTAGTGGCGCATCGGGAATTTATTATGAAAAGGATAATCTCTATTTAATTTCTGACGATTCGTATGCGCTTTATCGTTATACCATTTCTACTCAATTGCTGCAAGCCATAAACTTAAATCCAGATAAGGCTTTAGAAGCTCAAATTACTAAGAAATTAAAGCCCGATTTTGAAGCTTTTACAAAGCAAGGAAATAGCTTTTTTATTTTCGGTTCAGGCTCGGCTCAAAACCGTTTCAACATGCGAAAAGTAAATGCAGATTTTAGCCGGATTGAAAACTTTTCCTTGCAAAATTTATACAATGAAATGATGCAATTTTCGAGTGTTGTTCAAGAAGATTTCAATATTGAAGGAATTATTCTTTCTGGCGAAACAGCGTATTTTTTCAACAGAGGAAATGGGCCAAACAAAAAGAATGGAATAATAAGTGTAGAAAATTGGCAAGGTACTGAGCCGCACAAAATTTCTTTTAAACCAATAGATTTACCTAAAATAAATGGCGGCATTTCTGATTTTACTGATGCTATTTTAGATAACGATACTATTTATTTTACAGCAAGCTCAGAAGATACCATTTCAACTTATGATGATGGCGCAGTGCTTGGCAGCGGAATCGGCAAAATTTCATTCCAAAATTTTGAATTGCAAGACTTCAAAATTATTAGCAATAAATTTAAAATCGAAGGCTTAACCATTTTTGAAAAAAGTGAAACAGGTATTTCATTCCTGCTGTGCGAAGATTCTGATAGCGACAATAGTGAAACCCAAATTTTTAGATACGATTGGAAATAAAAAAGCCACTGAATTTTCATCAATGGCTTTTAAAAAAATATATCGAAACAATATTTTACTTAATGGAAAGTGTTTGTTCTTTCACGCTTTCTCTACCGCCTAAAACCGCAGTTAGTTTCACCACCATGTTAGAATCAATAGAATCAAACGAACGCATAAATTTCATGCCGTAATAAACACTATCTGGGCGATCGCTAAAATTCCATTTAAACTGTGTAGCATCTTTTGAGCAAGAAGCATCAAAAAGAATTGGTTGATTGGCATATAAGCTATCAACACTTGTACCGGCAGTAAAACAAGCAGATGGTTCTTTGCCACATGATGAAACGGCAACTGTTAATGCAATTACAAAAGAAAGAGATATAAAATGCTTCATTATTAAAGTGTGAAATTTGTGTTGGTGGCGAAAGTAATTTTTTGAATGAAAAAACAAAAGTATTTTAGTTTGGATTGTAAATAAGCAAAACAGGATTTAATTTATATGGTATTTTTCTATTTTCGCCCCCCACAACAAAAAACATAAGTACAAAATGGCAACAACCGCTGATATTAGAAACGGATTATGTATTGAATGGAATCACGACATTTTCCAGTTTGTAGATTTTCAACACGTAAAACCGGGCAAAGGCAATGCTTTTGTTCGTTGCAAAATGAAAAGCTTTAAAACAGGCAGACTACTTGAACATACATTTCCTTCAGGACACGAAATTATTACTGCGCGTGTACTTCGCAAGCCTCATCAGTTTCTATACAAAGATGGAGATGATTATCATTTTATGGATCAAGAAACTTTTGACCAAGTTACCATTGATGGAAAGATGATTGAAAATAATGACCTTTTAAAAGAAGGTGATGTTTGCGATGTAATTATTCACGAAGAGCAAAACTTAATCTTAGCTTGCGAATTACCTAATTTTGTAATTTTAGAAGTTACCCAAGCCGACCCAAATGTAAAAGGCAATTCAGCATCTAATATTACTAAAAATTGCTTAGTAGAAACAGGTTCAACCATTAAAGTGCCTTTATTTGTAGAAGCTGGCGACAAAATAAAAATTGACGCCCGCACTCGCGCCTACATGGATAGGGCATAATTAGTTTTTCTTTTTCTAAAATTAGTTCTACTATTACCATTCTAAATCTCTTTTAAAGTTTGTGGAAACATTTTTCCATAATAAAACTATTTAACTATGGAATTTAAAGAAATTCAAGAACTCATTAAGCTTGTAAGCAAAAGCAACATTAGTGGGTTAAAAATAAAGCAAGGCGAATTTGAGATTAAAATATCAAATAAAAGTGGAGAAGTAGTTACTACTGCTGTTCCCGTAGCCTACCAGCAGCCAATGCAATTAGCTACACCACAAGTTGTGAACGCTCCCGTAACAGCTCCTGTAACAGCAACATCGCAAGCTGAAGCACCAAAACAAGAAGCTACTCCTGCAAATACTTATGTTTTTAAATCGCCAATGATTGGAACTTTTTACCGCAAACCATCTCCTGATAAAGATGTGTTTGTGAAAGTTGGCGACAGCATAAAAAATGGCGATGTACTTTGCGTGGTTGAAGCTATGAAATTATTTAATGAAATAGAATTTGATGGAGGCGAAGGCAAAATTGTAAAAATTTTAGCTGAAGATTCTTCTCCTGTTGAATACGACCAGCCACTCTTTTTAATTGAAAAAATCGGGTAGTTGATTTACTAATTAGCTCACCTGCTAATAGATTATCATGTTTAAAAAAATATTGATTGCCAACCGCGGTGAAATTGCATTACGCATCATTCGCACATGCCGCGAAATGGGTATTAAAACCGTAGCTGTTTATTCTACAGCCGACCGCGAATCTTTGCATGTACGCTTTGCTGATGAAGCCATTTGCATAGGACCGCCAAGAGGAAAAGATTCCTACTTAAACATTCAAAATATAATGGCAGCCGCTGAACTTACAGCCGCAGATGCCATTCACCCGGGTTACGGATTTTTAGCTGAAAATGCTGTGTTTGCCGAAACTTGTACTAAATATGGCATCAAATTTATTGGGCCAACCGCTGCACAGATTCGCGCAATGGGTGATAAAATTTCTGCAAAAGAAACCATGATAAAATCTGGTGTGCCATGCGTTCCGGGAAGCGAAGGTTTAATTGAAAGCGTTGCGGAGGCTAAGAAATTAGCTAAAAAAATTGGCTATCCCGTAATTCTGAAAGCTACTGCCGGAGGTGGTGGAAAAGGAATGCGAATTGTACATGAAGAAGCAGAAATAGAACATGCGCTAAGTACTGCAAAAAATGAAGCCGGTGCGGCATTTGGCAACGATGGCATGTACATGGAAAAATTTATTGTAGAACCACATCACATAGAAATTCAAGTGGCTGGAGACCAATACGGAGCAGGCACTCACTTGAGCGAAAGAGATTGCAGCATACAACGCAGACACCAAAAATTAGTAGAAGAAGCACCTTCGCCCTTTATTGATGAGAAGCTAAGAAAAAAAATGGGAGATGCTGCAGTTCGCGCAGTAGAAGCAATAAAATATGAAGGCGTTGGCACTATTGAGTTTTTGGTAGATAAGTACAAGAATTTCTACTTCATGGAAATGAATACCAGAATTCAAGTTGAGCATCCTGTTACCGAAGAAGTAATGGACTTTGATTTGATTAAAGAGCAAATTCTTTTGGCAATGGGCGAAAAAATTTCGGGCATGAAATATTTCCCTGAAAAAATGCACGCTATTGAGTGTAGAGTAAATGCCGAAGACCCATTTAATAATTTTGCACCAAGCCCGGGAAAAATTACTGCATTGCACACACCAAAAGGTTACGGAGTTCGTGTAGATACTCACATTTATGCGGGTTACACCATTCCGCCTTATTATGATTCTTTATTGGCAAAAGTAATTTGCAGAGCAAAATCGCGTGAAGAAACCATTGTAAAAATGAAGCGCGCCTTACAAGAGTTTATTATTGAAGGTGTTAAAACCACCATACCTTTTCACATTGCATTGATGGATAATGAAGATTTTAGAAAAGGGCAATTTGATACCGGTTTACTTGAGCGCTACGATTATGTAAGTGCCATGAAAGATATTCAGTCTTTTCACTAATTATCTCTATTGTTTTTCTACAATTATTTGTTGTGTTGGATAAGCAAACTTTAATCCTGCATGGTTAAACCGTGTAAGAATTTCAGTGTTTATTTCTGTGCGAATTCGTGGATTTTCTAATCTTAGTTTTAAAAAATAAATAAATTTCAAATCTAAAGAATAGGCAGATAAATTCTCAAGAAAAGCAACCGCATCATCAGCTAAAAACTCGCGTTTTTCTTTCCCGATTTCTTGAAGAATTACAATAGCGGTTTCTACTTCTTCCGGAGTAGTGCTGTACACCAAACTAATTTTACTTACAATTCTTTCAAAAGGCCCTTTACTGAAGTTTACTATTGCTTTCTCAGAAAAAAAACCATTAGGAATGGTAACTAATCTTCCTTCTAAAGTTCTCACAATTGTTCTGCGGATACCGATATCTGTAACTACGCCATCAAACTCATCAATAATAATTCGGTCCCCAACTTCAAAAGGTTTGTCAAAAAACAAAACAGCACCGCCAAACATGTTCTTTATGGTATGCTGAGCTGCTAACGCAAAAGCTAAACCACCAATTCCCAATCCGGCAATAAGTGCACCAACATCAAACCCTATATTATTTAAACCAACAACAATTCCCATTCCCCATACAAGTGTTGTTATAGTTTGTTGCGAAACACGAACTAATGGTGTATCGGTAGAGCCGTAATTTTTAAGTGAATAAGCACCCAAAAATTCTTTCAGTAGTTCGTTGGTAATTCTTACAATTAACCATGTAAGTATAAATACGGTTAAAATTGCAAACGCTTTATCAATAGTTTTGTCAATTTTGGGAGTAAACTGCAAATATTCAAAAGCACTCCACAGCCCAAGTAGAATAATTCCAAACACAGATGGCTTGCGCAGCCTTTCAACAATAATATCATCTAACTTTGTGTGCGTACGGGAAGTTAATTGCAGTACAATAAAGTTTATGATGCGGTATATTAAACGAGCAAATACAATAGCACATAAAATAATACCAAGTGCTATCAACCAATTTTCAATCGAGTTATGGAAAAATTCTGAATGTAAAAATTTATTCATGCTGCAAATGTAACTGAACAATTGCGATGTAATTGAAAGTGATATTCTTAATTGAATATTTTAGCAATTCTACTGTTGCTTGCAAAAGGAATTACTGTGTTGCAGCTAAGTTTTCTACTTCATTTAGCTGTTTTAATATATCCCATACAGGTTGGGTCCAATAATTGTTTTGGTTGCTCTTATTACCTAATACAATAATTGTGTAGCCATTATTTATGTCGCGTGCAAATACAGTATTGGCACCGTGCCAAAATCCGTTGTGGTATATTAAATACGAATTATCCGGTTGCTGGCTCATGCGCCAACCGTATCCATAATTTTTTTCCTTTTCGCGGGCAAAAGAATAGCGATCAGTGTTTTGTGGCGTGTAAGCTTCTTTCAAACTTTCAGCGGTTAAAATTTTGCCGCTGCGCAAAGCTACATCCCACTTAAGTAAGTCTTCTGCCGATGAATAAATTCCTTTATCTCCATAAACACCATCATACATATTATCGTTCCAAATGCGGCTTTTTCTATCATAAGTATTTAAAGCCTGCTGTGCAGTATCGTAAGGATTATACACAAAAGTATTGGTCATGTTCAGCGGTTCAAATATTACTTTATTCATAAATTCACCAAAACTCATCCTCGATACATTTTCTACCACCGATGCAAGTAAAGCATAGTTTGTGTTGCAATAAATAAACATGTGATCCGGCTTACAGCGCAATGGTGGCTTTCGCGTGATAAAGCAATTTACTACATCACTATTTGTAATATACTTACTTGAAGTATTAAAATATTCTTTAGGGAAATAAGTGTAATCGGGCAAGCCTGTTCTGTGGCTTAAAAGCATTTTTAATGTAATGCCCCGATATGGGAATTCAGGAAAAAATTGCTGGATAGAATCATCTAAAGATACCAATCCTTTTTCTGCCAAAAACAAAATAGCAGAAGCAGTAAGCGTTTTAGATACAGAGGCTAATTGAAAAGAACTCTGCAACGAAAGTGTATCGCGCTTTTGTAAATTGGCATATCCAAATGTGTTGCTGTAAATAGGCACTCCATCTTTTGCCACCATTACCGCACCATTAAATCCATCATTCTTACAACGTTTACGGTAAAACGAATCAATAAGTTCACTCGCTCTACATTGCGCCATCTGTATCATACTTTGCGATTCGTAGTGGCACTGCTCTGTTATGTTTGAAAATAAATTGTTGCCGTCTCCTGCTGTGGCTATTGTTCCACTTCCAATTATTACAATAGTTATAGTAAATAATGTACGTAATAATGAATATTGTTTTTGCACTATCTTATTGCTTATTATTTAATTTAAAATATCTACAAAGTCTTAATCACTGTTCCACAAACACTTTCTAATAGAAGGCAATTAGCTACAATTAAACGAAAATTCAAAATCTATGTTTCACATTTAAACGTTTAATTGCCTAATACAAGATACAAGGTGCTTAATATTTCTAAAGCCAAAACTATACTGGTTACACAAGCCAACAAAAACTTCTATTATTTAAGGTAAGTAACATTACCTTTAGCGCTCAATAAAATGATAAAGCGAATTTCCATTGAGCAATATTTCCGGCAGTACCAAAACACTGTATTACTCGATACGCGCACACCTGCTGAATTTGCAAAGGGACATATTCCTAATGCGCATAGTTTACCACTATTTAGCAACGAAGAACGTGCTAAAGTTGGCACAACATATAAGCAAGAGAGCCGGGAAGCTGCAATACTTTTGGGTTTTGATTTGGTTGGGAACAAATGGCGAGGTTTTATAGAAACAGCATTAGCACTTTCACCAAATAAGAAAATTGCAATTCATTGCTGGCGTGGTGGAATGCGCAGCGGTGTTATGGCTTGGGCACTTGATCTTTATGGCTTTGAAGTTTTAGTTATTGAAGGCGGCTACAAAGCATATAGAAATTGGGTATTGCAACAATTTTTAAAACCATATAAATTATTAGTGCTTAGCGGCAAAACCGGATCGCACAAAACAGAAATTTTAAATGCATTAGAAAACTTAGGTGAGCAAATTGTTGATTTAGAAAAACTCGCCCAGCACCAAGGTTCGGCTTATGGCAGCATGAATAAACTAATTCAACCTACACAAGAACAATTTGAAAATAATTTTGCGGAAGAACTAAGCCACTTAAATTTAAACAAAACCATTTGGGTTGAAGATGAAAGTATTACCATAGGCAAAATTGTAATTCCTTATTCTTTTTGGCAACAGAAAATTTTAGCCAATCATATAGAAATTAAAATTCCAAGAGAACAGCGTATTGCTTTTTTAGTTGAAGAATACGGCAATTTAGACAAGCAGTTTTTAATTGGAGCAACCATGCACATTCAAAAGAGATTAGGGCCTGAGCAAACAAAAAATGCATTGCAATTTCTTGAACAAAATGATTTATCTAACTTCATAAAAACAATTCTAACTTACTACGATAAAACATACAACTATTGTATTTCTAAAAAAACAAAAGTTAAAATTTTAAGCATGGAAACTAATTATGACAATGCCATAAATTGTGCCAAAAATCTTTTACAGGTTTCTAAAACTATTTCATAAAAATGAATTTTGAAGATATAAAACTCACCCAATATTCACATGGTGCGGGTTGTGGCTGTAAAATAAGCCCTGCCGTATTAAGCACCATTTTGCATACCGAAACACCACAACAATTCAGCCCCAACTTAATAGTTGGAAACGCTGAAAGAGACGATGCTGCAGTATTAGATTTAGGGAACGGCTATGCCTTAATTTCCACTACCGATTTTTTTATGCCGATAGTGGACAATCCATACAATTTCGGGAAAATTGCAGCAGCAAATTCCATTAGCGATATTTATGCTATGGGCGGCAAACCAATACTTGCCATTGCTATTTTAGGCTGGCCTATAAGTAAATTAGCTCCCGAAGTTGCCGCGCAAGTTTTAGAGGGTGCTCGCAGTATTTGCAAAGAAGCAGGAATCGCTATTTCCGGAGGGCACAGCATTGATAGTCCTGAACCGATTTTTGGGTTGGCAGTAAATGGCATGGTTGCTTTAGAAAACTTAAAGCGCAATTCTACTGCTACTGCCGGCTGTAAACTTTACCTCACAAAACCATTAGGTGTTGGCGCTTTAAGCACGGCACAAAAGCAAGGGAAATTGCTCTCAAACGATGCGGAAATAATTCTTGAAAGCATGACTAAACTAAACCGAGTGGGCGAAAAACTCGGAAAAATTTCCGGTGTGAGCGCAATGACAGATGTTACCGGTTTTGGCTTGCTTGGGCACTTGTGCGAAATGTGCGAAGGCAGCAAGGTTTCGGCAGAAATTGAATTTGCTAAAGTGCCTGTAATTGCTTCTCTCAACAGCTATTTAGAACAAAATTGTATTCCGGGTGGAACCAATAGAAACTGGCTAAGTTATGGGCATAAAGTAAGCCAATTATCAGAAAGGCAAATTCAGGTTTTGGCAGACCCGCAAACAAATGGTGGGTTGCTTATTGCAGTAGAAGAAAACACAACAAATGAATTTGAACAGTTGATGCAAAATATCGGTTATCCGATAAACTCTTTTGGCAGATTAATTCCACAAACAGATAGCTTATTGGTTACTGTAATTTAGTAATTATTATGCAACCTATCCCCTATTTTTTACTATAAATTGAAATTTATACAACAGTGAAAACTACACATATTTTAACCGGCAGTGCAACACGCAAATTTTATGCAGATTGCTATTTGCCAAAAGATAATACAAAAGGCATTGTGATTTTTTGCCACGGATTTAAAGGTTTTAAAGATTGGGGCACTTTTCCGCTTATGGGCGAAGCATTTGCCGAAAACGAACTTGCATTTATATCCTTTAATTTTTCCCATAATGGAACCACATTGCGCAACACAACTGAGTTTGCAGATTTAGAAGCATTTGGCAACAATAATTTCACAAGAGAATTGTTTGATTTAGAAGTTGTGATTGAATTTGCCGAACACCATTTTAATTTATTCAAAAACTCATTGCCAATTTACCTTTTAGGGCATAGCCGCGGAGGAGGAATTGCCATGCTTAAAGCATCTGAAGATTCAAGAATATCTAAAGTGGCAGTTTGGGGTAGCGTAAGTGAATACGGTAAATTTTGGAAAAGCAACGAAATGGAAAAGCTGCTTACCGATGGTGTAATTTACATTCAAAATTCCAGAACAAACCAGCAAATGCCAATATACAAGCAATTGTATGAAGATTATGAAAACAACAAAGAGCGATTACATATTCCAACCCAAGTAAAGCAAATGCAAAAACCGCTTTTAATTGTGCATGGCACACACGATGAAACCGTGCCGCTTAAAGCCGCAGAAGCGTTGAAAGAATGGAAACCTGATGCAGAATTATTGGTAATTGAAAATGGGAATCACTCATTTGGAGCAAAACACCCTTGGAGTGAAAGTGCTTTGCCTGAACACACTTTGCATGCCATAAAAGAAACGGTAACTTTTTTCAAAAAGTAAGTAGTAGTTTAAAATACGCGCCTCAAAATTTTTAAGCGGTGCGAATACTTCTTTTTGTCCACATTAAATATGCCGTAATGGTCTAATTTATCAATGCGTACTTTACCATGTGCGTGAATAATTTGATTTTCTTTTAAAACAATTCCTACGTGTGTAATTTTTTCGTCTTCATCAGCAAAAAAAGCCAAATCACCGGGCAAAGATTCTTCTATAAAATTGACCACAACACCTTGCTCTGCTTGTTGGTGTGCATCGCGCTTTAGCAATGTAAAAAGACATTTAAAAACCACTTGCGTGAAACCCGAGCAATCAATTCCAAAAGGAGAACGACCGCCCCACAAATATGGAGCATTCAAATATTTGAGTGCAATTTTCTCAACCATAGAAATATTGGGTTGAAACTCTTGCATAGCAGAACCGTTGAATAAAAATTTTTCTTTATGAAGTTTAAAATTCATACCATCGTAAAATGGCAATGTGCTTCCGCAAACAAGTGGCACACTTCCCATTTCGCTCATGGCGGTGGTAACTAAATCTATTGAAACTGCTTTAGGCGCATTTTCTAACTGCGTAAATTCTTTTTCGGAAATGGAGTGAAATGAAGATTCATTCAACCAGCCTTCATAACCATCATAGCTGCCTGAAATACGAAGCCATTTACCTGCTTTTTTTTCTAACACTTCATACGTTTCTCCAAACAAAATTTGCGTAACCATTTCGCTGCGGTGCGAAGGTTCTTTGCGAACGGGCAAAACAGATGTGTTTACAATTCCATGATTCATACATTACAAACAAAAGATTAAATACTATATTCCGGAGTAGCAGTTCTTAACACCAATTCGTAATAGTTCTCATATTTGGGCAGTATATTTTCAATCTTAAAATTTAATGCCTGCTTGTAAGCATTTGCTTTAAATTGTTTTAAAGTATCCTCATTTTCCAGAATAGAAATTGCATTCGTTGCCATACTTTCAATGTCGCCAACAGGGCTCATGTAGCCTGTAATTCCTTGTATTTGAATTTCTGGCAAACCTCCTGCATCAGAAGAAATTACGGGCACTTCGCAAGCCATTGCTTCCAAAGCCGCCAAACCAAAACTCTCCGTTTCTGAAGGTAAAACAAACAAGTCTGAAATTGCTAAAAGATCTTCAATTGCATCTTGCCTTCCTAAAAAACGCACATGCTCATTTATACATAATTGGCGGCAAAGCATTTCTACATTTGTGCGTTCCGGCCCATCACCAACCAACAGTAATTTACTCGGTATTTTCTTAATCACCGATTTAAACATTTGCACCACATCTTCTACCCTTTTCACTTTTCTAAAGTTTGAAATATGAATGAGTACTCTTTCGCCATGCGTAGCAATTGCTTTTTTAAAATGCTCTTTATTCGTTTTTTTAAATCTTGAAAAATCAATAAAGTTGTGAATTACTTCAATGTGTTTATTGATACTAAAATGGCGATAAGTATCTTCTTTTAAAAAACTCGAAACCGAAGTAATGCCATCAGAATGATTGATGGAATAAGCTACCACAGGCAGATAACTTGGGTCGCGACCAACCAATGTAATATCAGTTCCGTGCAGCGTTGTAATGAACGGAATATGAATATTTTGTTCAGCTAAAATTTGCTTTGCCATCAATGCCGATGAAGCATGAGGAATTGCATAATGTACATGCAACAAATCGAGTTTTTCAAATTTTACAACATCTACGATTTTGCTTGCAAGCGCGCTCTCGTAAGGCGTGTAATGAAACAGTGGATAATCCAAAGAGCTTACTTCGTGGTAAAAAATATTCTGGTGAAAACTATCCAAGCGCACCGGTTCTTGGTAAGTGATAAAATGTACATGATGCCCTTTTTTAGCAAGCGCCTTGCCTAATTCGGTAGCAACAACACCGCTTCCACCATAAGTCGGGTAACATATAATACCAATTTTCAACAAATTCATCGTAAGCGAAAGTAAAAAGATGTATGCAAGTTTGCGTTAAGGTTTGTAAATAGAGTAAGTGTAAATTTAAAATCACCATAATTTTCAAAATTTCAGTTTTTAATTGCTTAACTTTATATTCAAGAAAAAAAATAGCCATGAGTACTGCATCATTAACCCAACAAGTACCAATTAGTACCAATACTAAACTCGATGAAATTTTAAATCTGTTTGATGCGCAGTTTAAAAACAAAGCAAATATTCGTAGCACCACAGCTAAAGAAAGAATTTCTAAACTTAGAAAACTTAGAAATTTAGTTATTGAAAAGCGCTCTGAAATTGCTAAAGCAATTTACGATGATTTTCGCAAGCCGGAGGTTGAAGCAGAATATTCAGAAATTGTTCCTGTGGTAGTTCAACTTAACCATGCTATCCGCAATTTAAGCGATTGGATGAAACCAGAAGAAGTAGATACTCCACTTATTTTCTTCGGGTCATCTTCAAAAGTGGTATTTGAGCCCAAAGGCAATACACTCATTATCACTCCATGGAATTATCCGTTTCAGTTGTCGCTTTGCGCTGTAATTTCGGCAGTAGCGGCAGGCAACACCGTAATTTTAAAACCAAGTGAATTTACACCAAATACTTCTGCATACCTAAAGAAAATACTTGCTGAAGTTTTTCCTGAAAACGAAGTAGCTGTTGTGCAAGGCGACTATACCGTTTCTAATGAATTATTAAAGATAAAATTCGACCATATTCACTTTACCGGAAGCCCCGCAGTTGGCAAAATAATTATGCGTGCGGCCTCAGAATTTCTTACCCCCGTTACATTGGAATTGGGCGGCAAATCTCCTGCAATTATAGATGAAACTGCAAATGTAAAAGCTGCTGCAATGAAACTTACTTGGGGAAAATTTTTGAATAAAGGACAAACTTGTATTGCACCAGATTATGTACTAATTCACGAAAGTAAACATGATGAATTTATTGCAAAAATGCGTGAAAGAATAGAACAAAATTTTGGTAGCGATCCACAAAAATCGGCTGATTTAGGCAGAATGGTAAATGCTAAACATTATGGCAGAGTAAAAGAGTTGCTTGAAGATGCCGTAAACAATGGAGCAAAAGTAGAAGCCGGAGGCAAAGTGGCAGAAGGTGAAAATTACATTTCACCAACGGTACTTTCAAATGTTCCGCTCAAATCTAAAATAATGCAGGAAGAAATTTTTGGGCCGCTACTTCCTGTAATTAAATATAAAACAATTGATGAAGCGTTAGCTTATGTAAATGCCGGAGAAAAGCCGCTTGCCCTCTATATCTTTAGCGATAAAAGCAAAAACCAAAACGATATTTTAAACAGAACTACAGCCGGTGGCACTGTGATTAACGACAATATTGTACATGTTACTCAACCTTATCTACCTTTTGGCGGTGTAAACAATAGCGGCATTGGTAAAAGCATGGGGCATTATGGGTTTAAGGAATTTAGCAACGAACGTGCTGTGGTAAAGCAATTACATAGCGGCTCAAGCATGCAATTACTCTATCCGCCATATAAAGGCTACCACAAAAAACTTATTGATTTTATGTTGAAGTGGTTGGTGTAGATTATACAACTATATTTTATAATTTGGATTAACTCCACCAATAAAAAAACGGGCTGTATTTTTTACAGCCCGTTTGTGTTTTAATGATTGATGTAGATTCTATCTTGTAATTACTACTCTTCTGATGTAGGTGTTTGTACCTGAAACTATTCTTGTAGTGTAGGTTCCG